>Ga0172375_10000654_pt1 | contig 55507 bp, 62 predicted proteins | sample LakKiv1m_FD_114537 | JGI IMG/M metagenome (GOLD analysis project Ga0172375, IMG submission 114537) | Freshwater microbial communities from Kabuno Bay, South-Kivu, Congo - kab_092012_11.1m | ecosystem: Environmental > Aquatic > Freshwater > Lake | place: Democratic Republic of the Congo...
CAACAAACATCAAGAATACAATTGCCTTTTGGTATTGCTCAAATTGGAACTTGTTTTAGAAATGAAATCGCTCCAAGAGACTTTTTATTTAGAAGTAGAGAATTTCATATAGGAGAATTTGAATTTTTTATTAATCCTGAAGAGAAAAAATGTGGATTATTAGACAAAGAACATTTAGAATTAGAGTTTAATTTTTTAGATGAAGAGACTCAGAAACAAGGAAAAGATATACTTAAAAAAGTGAGTATAAAAGAACTTCTTGAAAAGAAAAAATTAGAAGAGTGGCATGCTTATTGGCTTGCTGAACAAATCTTATGGCTTAAATCTTTAGATCTTACAGAAATAAAAATAAGGGAGCACACAAAAGAAGAATTAAGTCACTACAGTTCTGCCACTTTGGATATTGATTATGAATATCCATTTGGTTCAAAAGAATTAGGGGGAATTGCTAATAGAGGGCAGTATGATTTAACTCAGCATCAAAAAGAGAGCAAACAAAATTTAGAAATTTTTGATGAAAAATATAAAAATAAAGTGATTCCTAAAGTTATAGAACCAACTTTAGGAATTGAAAGAATATTTCTTGCAGTATTAACAAAATCTTATACTTATAATAAAAAAAGAGAAAATGTCATTTTAAAAATTCCTGCATTTCTTGCTCCAATAAAAGTGGCAATTTTTCCTATTATTAAAAAAGATGAATTTGAAAGATTAAGTAGACAAATATTTAATGATCTTAAAAAAGAATGGTTTGTTAGTTATGATCTCTCCGGAAGTATTGGTAGAAGATATTCTAGAAATGATGAAATTGGTACTCCTTATTGTGTCACTATTGATGAAGATTCTATAAAAAATGAAGATGTTACAATTAGAGATAGAGATACAACGAAACAAATAAGAGTTAAAATAAAAGATTTAAAAGAAATTTTAAGAAAACTTATTTATAAAGAAATTGAATTTGAAAAAGCAGGAAAATTAATAAATTAATCTTTCTAATTGTTAGTATTTCTATTTTTTATTTTATAAAAATCTTCTTTTATTAATTGACAAATTCTATTTAAAAAAACATCATTTTTAGCATATCTTTATTTAAGATGATATAAGCATAGTATTCCGCATAGGCTTCTGGATTTTTTGATAATTGTTCGGGATTTCCAAAATATACTCTTTGGGAAGGGAATCCTTCAGGTCTTTTTTCTTCCCATTTATAATCTTTATATTCCAATGGGGAGCAATACTTTTTTATTTCTTCCATCAAATTTGAAAATTATAAACAACAATACAGGCTTCAGATTAATGGAATAAAAAACCTTAAAAAATTTGAAAAAGAGGTTGGATTTATTAATCCAAAACAGATTAACAAACTCAAAAATACTATGACTGTACCGAGATTTGAACTCGGGGTCCCTGCCTTATGAGAGCAGTGCTTTACCACTAAGCTATACAGTCATATAAAATTAACAGAAAAATGTAATTTAAAAGTCTTTAGAAATAGGGGAGTTGAAGCTTTACTTGTTTTTCTTTGCTAAATCAATATCTTGCTTTTTTGTTCTAGTCATAAGACCTGCAAGCTGATTTCTCAATTTTTTTGTTAGATTTAATCCTTCTAATGTTCTTTTGTTTTTTCCAAAATCTACGTTTAAAGTTACTTCATTCTTTTTTAACTCTTTTGAAATTCTTCTTAATGATTTTGATTTTGTTTTTCCCATATCTCTTTTTTGTATTTTCCTTATTTAAAGGTTTCTTTTATTCTAGTTTCCCTATATTTTCAACTCTTCTTATTGAATCTACTAAATCTTGTGTTTTTTTTGATAATTCTCCTAAAAAATAGATTTCATATTTTTCTTCTTTAATTCCTATCTTCTCTGCTTTTTTATTAATCTCTAAAATTTCTTTTTCACTAATCTTTTTTGAATTTAAGAAGATAAAAATCTTTTCTTTCTCCTCTTTTCTTACCCTTAAAAAAGCTTCATCATTTTTGAAATTGGTTATATCTACTAATTCTATTCCTTCTTTTTTTAAAAATTCTTTTATCTTATTAAAGAAATTTTCATTTTTCTTTTCAGTTTTATCTGTCTTTTTTAATTTTGTTACCTTTTTTTCCTTTAACTGTTTTTTTTCTTCTTTTTCTTCGATTTTATTAACTTTAACTTCTTCTTTAATTTCGATTTTTTCTTCTTTTTCTTGATTTAATAATAATTTTTCCTCAATTTCTTTATTTTTAATATTAAATTCACTTTCTTCAACAAGAAAATATCTCCATACTACATTATCCTGATTTTTAAAAGGATAAGCAAAGTCTTTTATTTCTCTTAATGCTACTCTTATTGCAGGTTCTTGTTCTGAGTCAATTAAAAATTTATTTTCTTTTATTCTAATAAATGCTTCTTTCTCTTTCCCTTTTAAATATGAAGAAAAACCTTCTAATAACGCTTCTTGACCTTTAACAAAATATAAGGGAGAACTCCCTATTCTCATATTACTCATTTTTACTTCTTTTTCAGATAATAATTCAGATAAAAAGGCTGAAGTGAATAATAAACTTAGTCCAATTTCTTTAGCAATCTTTACAGGTAAAATTGGGCCTCTTTCTTTTATTAAAAAGATAATCTTTTCTTTTATTCTTAATGCATCTTCCATCTAATTTCAAACCTGTTTCTATTAATAAAATCTTTTGTTTAAGGTTTAATCCACCTTATTTCATAATAACTTATATCTCCCTCTTCATCAATTATTGCGAGAAGTAAATTTTTTCTTATAGAATGTGCAACTCTACTCTTAGCAGTAAATTCTGTAAGCCTTAATGTGTCTGTTTCGTTATTAACAAAAACAAGCCATTTTGCATGGGACTCACTTATTTTAAAACCCTTTTCATAAACCCTAAAATCTGCCCCAAATTTTAATCCTGTCTTTAAAATGTACCCTTTATCCCTTAAATCTTTGAATACATGATATTTTAAATTAAATCTTTTATCCTTTTTTAAGAATTTCTTTATTAATTCCTCTTTTTTTAGTTGAATATCTTTATAATAAATTTCTATCTTTTCTTTATCTAAAAGATAAAACGCTTCAAATATAGAATATTGTATTTTTTTTTCAATTTCTTCTCCAAAGTTACTCTTTGTTAATAAAGAATATGCTTCTGATTGATTTGTTAATAATATTTCTCCCTCTAAATAAACTTTTATTTTTTCCATATCTCTCTTAATAAATGAGAATATTTAAATTTAATAGTTAGCTTTTTATAATCTCTATGATTCTTTTTCTTATGGATGAAAAACAGACAAAATATTTTTTAATTAGTTGTTGCCTTCTTCTATTTATCTTTATTCTAATATTTTTTATTATTTTTTTATCATCTAAAACTAATTGTAATGATGGAACTTTAAATAATCAATGTTCTAAAGTTCAACCTTACTTTTGTAATCAAGGAAAACTTGTGGAAAAAGCTTCAATTTGTGGTTGTTCTCAAGGTAATTTAAATCTTCAATATAAACAAGAGAATGATAAATGTATCTTTTATTCATCTAACTCAAAAGAACTATCTTTAAACTATACTTTGAGAGGGAAAAAAGGAACAATTTTCTTTGAGGTCTTTCCAGAAATTCTTAATCTTTCTTTATTTTCTAACCCTTCTGAAGATTATGAACTTTACTCTTCTAATTTTAAAGAGCAAATAACTAAGAATTCTATTCAAAGAGAAGCTTTACTTCCTTTAATATTTAAAATTCAAAATCTTACTTCTAATAAGTATGATCAAGCAAGAATTGCTGTAAGTATTGTTCAAAATATCCCTTATAGAGAATCAAATAAATCTTTGTTAATTGCAGGATCTTTAATAGGGTATAGAAGAATGCCTTATGAAGTCCTTTATGATTTTCAAGGGGTTTGTGGAGAAAAATCTTTGTTACTTGCCTTTATACTTAAAGAATTAGGTTTTAATTCTTCTATTCTTTATTTTTCAAAAGAGAATCATGAAGCAGTTGGAATAAGTTGCCCTTCAGACATAGACTTTTATAATTTAGGTTTTTGTTTTATTGAGACAACAGGGCCTTCAATAATTACAGATAGTCAAAATGATTACTTATTGGGAATAAAACTTTCTTCAAATCCCCAAATAATTCCTATCTCTGGAGGAATTTCTTTTAATAGAGATGTATATGAATATAAAGATGCTAATCTTCTTATAAAACTAAGAAAGAAATTAAAAGAATCTTCTTCATTAAACATTTTTGACTCATTAAGATTAAAAAGTCTTATAAAAAAATACGGAATATCTAATCTCTATTTTTCTCTTTAAACTTAAGTTATTATTGCTTTAATTCTTCTTATCCCTGCAGAAGACGATTCTTCTTTGATTATTTTAAATTTTCCTATCTCTCCTAATTTTCTTACATGTGGCCCTGCACAGATTTCTTTTGAATAATTCCCTATCATATAAACTGAAACTCTTTCACCATATTTATCTTCAAAATTTCCACGTGCTCCCCATTTTTTTGCTTCATTTAAACTCATTTCTTTTCTAATTACTTCTAAATCTTTTTTTATCTGATTATTAACCATTAATTCTATTTCTTTTATTTCTTCTTCTGTTAATTTTCTATTAAAATTAAAATCTAATCTTAATCTTTCTGAAGTGATATTGCTTCCTTTTTGAAGTATAGAATCATCTTTTAAAACCCTTCTTAAAGCTTCTAATAAGAGGTGAGAACAGGTATGCAATTTTGTAGTCTTCTCAGAATTATCTGCTAATCCTGATTTAAATTTTCCTTGAGTTGCAGTTCTTGAAAGTTCTTTATGGATATTACATTCTTTTTCAAATTTTTCTTTAGAAAAGACTATTCTCTTTTTTTCACATTCTTCTTCTATGAGTTCTAATGGAAATCCATAACTCTGATACAATAAAAAAGCATTTTTACAATCTATCTCTTTTTTATTTTTAGTTATCTTATAAAATAAATTCATTCCTTTTTTTAAAGTTTCTAAAAATTTTTCTTCCTCTTTTTTTATCTCAGAAATTATTTTTTCTTTATTCTTAAGGATTATTTCATATTCAGGATAAATTTGGAAAACCCCTTCAACTAATTCTGCTAAAGAAAATTCATTTCCAAGCTCTTTGGAATATTTTACTGCTCTTCTTATTAATCTTCTTAGAATATATCCCTGTTCTTTGTTTCCAGGTAAAATTCCATCTGCAATTATAAATGAAGCAGCTTTAATATGGTCTGCAATAATTCTCATAGCTCTTGTATCTTTCTCATTTTCCCCATATATCTTTTTAGACTTTTTTTCTATTAATGATATAATCGGTTTAAAACATTCTGTTAAATAATCATCATTTAACCCATTTATTATAGAAACAACTCTTTCAACACCCATCCCTGTATCAACATTTTTTTGAGATAAGGGGATATATTTTCCTTCTTCATATTTATTATATTGCATAAAAACATTATTCCAAATTTCTATATTGTTAATAAATATTTCTGTGTCTGGTCCGCACGGTCCTGTTTTTCCTGCAGGTCCCCACCAATTATCTGCTTTTGGAAGAAATTTTATTTCTTTAACTTTTAAACTTTCCCATATTTTTGCAGATTCTTCATCCTTTGGAGAATTTTTATCCCCTTCAAAACATGTTACAGATATTTTTTCTTTAGGTATCTTTAGTTCTTTTGTTAAAAATTCAAAACTGAAATTGATAGATTCTTTTTTAAAATAATCTCCTAAACTCCAATTTCCAAGCATTTCAAAAAATGTGTGATGAAAAGCATCTCCTACTTCTTCAATATCCCCCGTTCTTATACACCTTTGAACATTACAGAGTCTTTTTCCAAGAGCATGAGGTTGTCCAAGAAGATAAGGGATTAAAGGATGCATACCTGCTGTAGTAAATAGAACTGTGGGGTCATTTTCAGGAATTAAACTAGAATTTTTTATTTCTTTATGTCCTTTTGATATAAAAAATTGAATATACTTTTGAATTAACTCTTTTCTTTTCATTTATTATTAAAAGCAAGATATTTTAAAAAGATTTATCTTTAGTTTTTTAGTCTGTTTAACTTTTCTTCTAAATTATTCAACTTGTTTTGTATTTCAATCAATTGTATATCCAAGCTTTTATTATAGGAAATTCTTTCTTCATTAATTTTTTCTTTTACTTTTATCTTTCTTTTCTTTTGAATATCTTTAGGTATCTTAAATTCGGGCAAGTAGGTTGAAATTTTTTCTAAATCTTTTTTTATTTGATCAATTCTTTTTTCTAACTGTTGTTTTATTTCTAAATCTTTTAATCTTAAAATATGATATTTTTTTCTTATTTTATTAATCCTTAAAAATAATAGCTCTAAAGTTAAAATTTCTTTTTTAGAAATTAAAGCATTCTTATAATCAATTTTAAGGTACAGGGGATCTTCTTTTCCCATTTAGACTCCTGAGAACATGTCTTTATCTATAAGATCTAATCTCTCTTTTATTTCTTTTATTTCTTGTTCAAAATTTTGTACTTCTTCATCTTCTTGTTCTTTAACTTCTTTTAAATCTAATACCATCTTTTCTATATCCAATACCTGCTTCTTTATGTTTTCAAAATTTTGGGCACTTTCTTCAAATTTATCAATTCTTATAAACAAAGGTTCTTTTCTATCTTCTTTTTCTATAAGCATAGAACTAGCTTTCATCCTTTCTTTAGACTGAATTTCTTTAGTAAAATGTTTTTTATCTTTCTCAGAAGAAATTTCAAATGGGCTCGGCATCCTTTGATCTTCATCAAGTTCATCTGCTTTTTGCCCATTTTCTTCCTCTTCTTCCCCTGAGATAGCGTCCTTTAAACTATATTGTGAAAATTTTTCTCCAGTTTTTCCTTTTGGAAAACTGGGTAGTTCGGAAATCTTTTCATCTTTTTCAGTATTATTAGAATCAGATTCTGGTCTATCTGGTCTAGGAGGTAATTCTGGAAGAGCTAACGTTTCTTCTTTAACCTCTTTTCTCTCTTCTACTTCAGGGATTTCTGGAAGTTTTGGTAATTCTGGAAGAGCTAACGTTTCTTCTTTAACCTCTTTTTTCTTAAATAATCCCATTTTATTATTATTTTTTAAACTATATATTAAAAGGGATATTACTTTAAAAATCTTTTTTTTTGAATTATCTTTTAATATTTATTAAACCGAAAGGTATTTATCTGCTTAATTTTTAATTTTCTCATGACTGAAAATTTTTTAAAAGAGGCATTTATATTAATTGCAGGAAAATCTTCTGAAAAACTTGCAGAATTATTAGATGATAAAAAATATATAAATGAATTTTTAATTGCTAAAAAATTAGATATAACTGTTAATCAAGCGAGAAATCTTTTATATAAAATTTCTGAATATGGTCTAGTTTCATCTATAAGAAAAAAAGATAAAAGAAAGGGGTGGTATACTTATTTTTGGAAACTTGAAAATTTAAAATCTTTAGAATTTTTAAAAAATACTTTGTCAACTAAGATAGATCAGTTAAATCATCAAATAAAAAGTAGAGAAACCAAAGTTTTTTATTTTTGTGATAATTGTAAAATTGAATTTAATGAGGAAAAAGCACTTATTAATGATTTTACTTGTAATGAATGTGGGAGTATACTATCTTTGAAAGACACTTCTAATGATATAAAAGATTATAATAAAGAATTGACTAAAATTAAAAATAAACTTTCATTTATTGAAGAGCAAATAAAGTTAGAAAAAGAAAGAATTGAAAAGCAAAAATTAAAAGAGTTAATAAAAGAAAAAAACAAAAAAGATGCTTTGAAAAAAAGAATAAAAACTGAAAAAGAAAAAGATAAAAAAAGTCTTAAAAAAAATTTGGTAAAAAATAAGAAACTTATTATCCAAAAAAAGATTAAATCATTTAAAAAAAAGATTAAAAAAATAAAAGTAAAAAAATCTAGAAAATAAAATTATGTTGAAAATTAAAGGCTTGTTTAAATTAAATGCTTTATATTTTTTAATAATTTTAAATTCTCTTTTTTTTATTGTCTCTACAATCTTGTTAATTATCCAACCTCTGCTTATTAATTATTTGGCATTAAATCCATCTAATCTTTTTGGTAAGTATTATATTTGGACATTAATAACAAGCATGTTCATGCATGGTGGATTTTTTCATCTTTTTGTAAATATGTTATCTCTATTTTTTGTTGGAAGTATTTTAATTAAAATTTTAGGAGAAAAAAGATTTACTTTTTTATATTTAGCAGCAGGTATTTTTTCTGGAATTTTTTTTGCTTTAACAAGCCTTATTTTTACAACAGAGTTTAATACTTATGCTGTTGGAGCTTCTGGTGCAATTTTTGGATTAATCGGAGTTTTAATGTTCTTAACTCCTAATCTCCCAGTTTATGTTATGTTTATCCCTGTTCCTATAAAAATGAAATATGCTGCACCTTTAATGTTAATTGCTCTTTGGACAATTTCTCTTTTAGGGAATATTCCTATCGGAAATACTGCTCATTTAGGAGGTCTTTTATTAGGATTGGGTTATGGTTTATACTTAAAAAAGAAATTTAAGAAAAAATCTTTATTCATAAAAAAATATTTTAGTTAGTTATTAAAGTTATTTAAATAAATACCTAATAAATTAAATGTTTAAAATGTTTAATAAAAAAAAGAAAAAATTACCTATAAAAAGAAATATCTTCCCCTTTAATTTAAAGAAAGAAATAGATAATTCTTTTAAGTTTATCAAAGAGTCTAAAAAATTTATTTATATTATCTCCTTATTCTTTTTTATTTCTTTTTTAATTGGTTTATTAATTAAATTTCCTATAGGTATACAACAGCAGCTTATTGATTTAATAAACAAAATAGTTCAACAAACAAAAGGTCTTACAACAATACAACTAATATTTTTTATTATTTTTAATAATCTTAAAAGTACTTTTTTAAGTATATCCTTAGGTATTTTATTTGGGTTATTTCCTATATTTGTTGCAATTTTAAATGGAATCTTACTTGGATTTGTTTCTTCAATTTCTATAAATAAAGAAGGCCTCTTCAGCTTATGGAAAATTTTTCCACATGGTATTTTTGAAATCCCTGCTATTTTCATCTCTCTAGGTTTGGGTTTAAGAATTGGAATTTCCTTTTTTAAAAAAGATAAAAATCTTAAAAAGATTATTCTTGACTCTATTAGGACTTATATTCTAATTATTTTGTTTTTAATTATTATTGCAGGAGTTATAGAAGGATTATTGGTTTCTATTTTGAATTGAAGAATTATCAAAAAATTTAAAAATAACATTTTTCATATGAGATTGTGAAAAAAGATTATACTATCTTGGTATTAGCAATTCCTATCCAATAATTATAGTATTTACTCTATTCTCATTATTCTTCTAAAATGAAAAAAGTTAAAGATTTTATATGGCATGAAAATATGAGCGTTGAAGAGCTTGTGGATAGTTTTGACTCTTTAGGTTTTCAAGCAATAGAACTTGCAGAAGCTGCAAAAGTTATTATGACTATGAAGAAAAATAAAGCTAAAATTTTCTTAACTTTTACTTCAAATATGGTTACTTCAGGATTAAGAGGCTTTTTTGCACAATTATGTAAATTAAAAATATTAAATATTTTAGTAACAACTTCTGGATCAATTGAAGAAGACATAATCAAATCTTTTGGAGGAAAATTTGAAATCTCTAACTTTAATGTTGATGACAATGCTCTTCATGAAAGAGGAGAGAATAGAGTTGGAAATTTAATTATTCATACAACTGAGTATATGAAATTTGAAGACGAAATAGCAAAAATCTTAGAAAAAGTTTATAACAAAAAACAAAGGGTCTCTTCTTCCGAACTTCTTTATGAAATAGGGTTAATGTTAAATGATGAAAATTCTATATTATATCAAGCAGCAAAGAATAACATCCCAATATACTGTCCAGGTATAGCAGATTCATCTTTAGGATTTCAACTTTATATGTTCCAGCAAAAGCATAAAGATTTTGTTGTTGATACAATTAAAGACATGGAAAGAGTAACAACAGACTTGAGTTTTGATGAAAAAAAAGGGCTTATCTCTTTGGGCGGTAGCATATCTAAACATTACGCTGTTTTTGCAGCATTGCTTTCAGGAGGATTTGATTATGCAGTTTATTTAACAACTTCTCATGCCTCTTCTGGTTCAATGTCAGGAGCAACAACTCAAGAAGCTAAATCTTGGGGGAAGATTAAAGATGATGGACAAGCAGCAACAGTAATTGGAGATGTATCCATAATCTTTCCTCTTATAATGACGAGTGTTTTAGACAAGATGAAAAAAGAAAATATGTTTGGAGAAAATTAAAATGAAAAAAGAAATAGAACAAGCTAAGTTTGTATTATCAAAAAAAGTGTTAAGAGAGCAGATAAAAATCCTTGAAGATTTGGGTTTAAAAATATCTTATTCTTATAAAACAAATAGAGTTGTTGGAGATATAATTCAAAAATTACCTGAATGTGATAATGTAGATTTTTCAATACATACAAAAGAAGGGATAGAATTTATAAAAAACAAGACAAAAGTTTGGTTCTTTCTTCAAGCAGAATCTCAACAAGAGATAGAAAAACTTATTGATAGAGACATAAAAAAATTTGTGATAGATAATGAATTAGACTTAAATAATTTGGGAAAAGCAGCAGAAAAGATAGGCAGTAAAATAAGCTTATTAATAAGAATGAAGTTTCAAGAACATAGAATAGGAACAGGGAAATATTTTGTGTATGGCTTACCTTCAGAGAAAGTTGTTGAGCTAATAGAAAAACTAAAAGGAAAATCTTGGTTAGAAAAGATAGGTGTACATCTTCATAGAAAATCACAAAATATGACCGAATGGGAAATATTAGAAGAACTTAAAGATTCTTTTTCAGAAAAGGTTTTAAATAAAATAGACATATTAAATATTGGTGGTGGATTGCCTGTAAAGTATGTGAGTATGAATAAAGAAGTTTTTACTTATATCTTTTCAAAAATTAAAGAAGCACAAGAATGGCTTAAAAATAAAGGAATAGAAACTATTATTGAGCCAGGAAGATTTATTGCTGCCCCATGTATTAGGCTTTTAGTAAAGATAATTCAAAAACAAAGAAATGTTCTTATTATTAACACAACGATTTATAACTGTGCATTAGACAATATTTTAACAGGAACAAAAATGCTTGTTCTAGAAGAAAAATCCGAAGATGAAGAAGGAACTTCTTTTCTAATTAAAGGAAATTCCCCAACTAGAGATGATATTTTTAGATATAACGTAAAGTTAAATAAAAATATAACAATCGGAGATGAAATAACCTTTGAAAATGCAGGAGCTTATAATTATACAACTGACTTTTTCGGATATAAAAAGCTGGATACAGAGATTAAAGAGGATTTTTAAATAAAAAACTTCTATTTCTTTTATGTTATCTAAAGAAGAATTAACCTGTATTAAAGAACATTTATTAAAAGCACAAAATCCAATCTTTTTTTTTGATAATGATCCTGATGGATTGTGTTCTTTTTTAATATTGCAAAGATATATTCATAAAGGTATAGGTATACCTATCAGATCTTTTCCTGAGATGAATGTTGATTATTTTAAAAGAGTTCAAGAGTTTAAATCAGATTATATTTTTATATTAGACAAACCCTTAGTTTCTAAATCTTTTTTTGAGGAAGTTCAAAGAGTGAATCTCCCTGTTGTTTGGATTGATCATCATAAAATGGATAATTTATTTGTTCCAGATTACATTAATTATTTTAATCCTTGTTTAAAAGAAGAAAAAACAAATGAGCCAACTACCTATCTTTGTTATAAAACTACTGAAAAAAAAGAAGATTTATGGATTGCTTTAGTTGGATGTATCTCGGATAGATTTACTCCTGATTTTTATGAAGAATTTGTTGAAAAATATCCTGATTTATCATTTAATTCAAAAGATTCTTTTAAAATTTTTTATAATTCTCCTATAGGAACTATCTCAAATTTGATGTCTTATGGTTTAAAAGATAGTATAACCAATGTAAATAAAATGTTAAAATTTTTGATATCAGTTAAATCTCCTTATGAAATTCTTGAAGAAAACCAAAAAAATTCTGAAATGTATATAAAATTTAATCAGATTTCAAAAAAAATAAATAAGTTAGTTGAAAAAGCACTTTCTTTAAATGACCAAAATAAAATATTCTTTTTTCAATATGGTGGAGATTTGAGTATAAGTTCGGATTTAGCAAACAAACTAAACTATCTTTTTCCAAATAAATTTATAATTGTTGTTTACTTTTCAGGGATTAAAGCAAACCTTTCTGCTAGAGGAAAAGGAGTAAAAAAACTGGTTTTAAGATCTCTTAAAGATATTCCATATTCTACTGGGGGAGGACATGAAGATGCGGTTGGTGCTCAAATGAGAATAGAAGATATTGAAAAATTTAAAGAAAACTTGGTTAAAAATTTGATTGACTTATAATTATATTATAGAAAAGTATAAAAATGAGTTTTTATTTTATTTTTTATGAGAAATGCAACTAAATCTGAAATGAATACTATAAATACTTACGATTTAGTTTGCTTTTTAATTAAACCAAATTCAATTTAATCCAAATAAAGACCTGGATTGAATTGAATCTAACTCTTTTAATTTATTCAGGTTTATTATTTGGTTTTTAAAAAAATGAAACCAAAAGAAATAGATAAGATTGAAGAAGAATTAAGTCGACTTTTAGAAGTTACTCTTAATTGGGAAGATGAATTAAATAAAATAGAAGAATAATCTTTTTCCTAAATTCTTCTTATTTTTACTATTCTAAATTTTCTAAAATTCTTAAAAACATTTTAATAATCTCCTATCTTCTATTTTATGGGCCTGTGGTGTAAAGGATAGCACAATCGGCTTCGGAATGGAAATCACCAGCGGGTTTTTCACAACTCCTGCAACCAATAATGAAGAAACCGGTTAATCGAGGTTCAATTCCTCGCAGGCTCATTTAATCTCTTTTATTAATTCTTTAAAACCTGCAACCAATAATGAAGAAACCGGTTAATCGAGGTTCAATTCCTCGCAGGCTCATTTAATCTCTTTTATTAATTCTTTAAAAATTTCTTTGGTTATTTGGAAATCAGCTCTCTTATTTGTTTTTTGCATAACTTTTCCTACAAGGAAATTTAATGCTTCTTGTTTTCCGGATAGATAATCTTTGATTGTTTCAGGATTTTCTTTTATAACTTCATTACAAATTTCTTGTATCTTCTCTTTTGAATTTATTTTAGAATCAGATTTTGCTAGCTTTAATGGTGAGAAAGAGTTGGGGATAAATTTGTTCAATATCTCTTTTGCTTTAAGTTCAGTTATCTTTTTTTCTTCTAATAACTTTAATAACTCTATAAAATGTTTTGGACTTAGATTTACTTCTTCTAAATCTTTTTTAGAATAATTTAATACTCTTAGAAGTTCTATTACTACCCATTTCGATGCAAGTTCAACATTTATACTCTTTATAACCTCCTCAAAAAATTCTGCTATATCTATATTTCTAATAAGGACTTCTGCATATTTTTTTTCAACATGATACCTCTTTATTATTTTTTCTAATTTTTCTAAAGGAGTTTCTGGTATAGCCTTTTTTATTTTTTCTATTTCTTTTTTATTAATTACTAACATTGGGAGATCTGGTTCTGAAATAAATCTATAATCTTCTGCTCCTTCTTTTTCTCTCATTTTTATAGTTTTACATTCTGCTTCATCAAATCTTCTTGTTTCTTGTATGCTTACTAATTCTTTTTTTTGTCTTATTGCTTCGTATTCTATTGCAGAATAAATATTTTTTATAGAATTAACATTTTTTATTTCTACCCTTTTTCCATTAATTTCTGGAAGAGAAATATTAACATCCGCTTTTATCCCAGAATTTTTTTCTAAACATTTAATATAACTTAAAGTAGTTATTAATTGTTTTAACCATTCTACTACCTGATTAGACGAGGAAAAATCAGGTTCAGTCACAATTTCAATTAACGGAGAACCGGATCTGTTATAATCTACTTCCCCTGTTTCAGGATTCCAAGCAGCAGGATCTTCTTCTAAATGAACTTCTCTTATTCTTATTTTTAAAAATTCTCCATTAATACCTGTGGGAGTAGAATATGGGCCTGATAAGGTGTTTTGATATCCTTTTGGAAGATCTGGCCAGTCATAATGTTTCCTTTTCCAGACAAGTTTTTCATTTACCTCACATTTTAAGATTAATGCTATTTGTATAGACTTTTTTATTGCTTCAAAATTGGGTAATAAAGGTTTTGACCCAGGTTGTGCAGTACATACTGGACAGATGTTTATATTAGGTTTTATATCTTTTATTCCACGACTTGTTTTACATTTACAAAAGAGTTTTTCTTTTGTATTCAAATATCCATGTATTTCTAATCCTATCTTTACCATTCATCCTAATATATCTTTTTATTTATTAATTTAATCTTTGTTAGTTTTATTTATTTGGATAACTTTTTATACTTCTTTTGGATGTTATGATTATGAAAAAAACTAATTTTGACGTTGGAGATTTTATTGAGATAAATTTATCAAAGACAAGTTATCAAGGGGTTTTTATGGATTCTCCTGTTGATGAAAAAGAGACTCTCTTATTAAAATTAGATTCTGGATATGTTATTGGTTTTAATAAAAAAGATATTTTTTCAATAACTCTTTTAAAAAAGAATAAAAATAAATTATTAAATTCAAATGAGAAAAAGATAGAATTTGATAACAAAAAATCAAATATAGCTTTAATTGTAACAGGGGGAACTATTGCATCTAAATTGGATAATCAAACAGGGGCGGTTAAACCTGTAGATAATATTCAGGAATTTTTAGAGACATATCCTGAAGTTTTTAATTCTGTAAATTTAATAAAAGTAGAATCTCCCTTTATGAAACTTTCAGAAGATATGGGGTTTAAAGATTGGAAGAAAATTGCAAAAGTTTGTGTTAACCTTCTGAATGATAATAATATTAAAGGGATAATCATTACTCATGGTACAGATACTCTTCATTATACTTCAAATGCTTTAAGTTTTTTTATAAGGAATCTGAATAAGCCGATTGTATTAACTTATAGTCAAAAAAGTATCGATAGAGGGAGCAGTGATGCTTATCTAAATTTAAAATGTGCTTTAAATGTGGCTTTATCTGACATTGCAGAAGTAGTTTTGGTTGGTCATGCTTCATTTAATGATAATTATTGTTATGGATTTTTAGGAACAAAGGTTAGAAAATTACATACTTCAAAGAGAGATGCATTTAAATCAGTTAATACAAAACCTCTATTAACGATTTATCCAAATAGAATAGAAAAAAATTTTGAATGTAAAAATAGGAATAAACTTAAACCTAAACTTAACGATTCTTTTGAAGAAAAAATTGCTTTAATTAAAATTTATCCAAATCAAAACCCAGACATATTAGAATATTACTCAAAAAAAGGATATAAGGGAATTATCTTAGAAATGACTGGTTTAGGACATTGTCCTGGAAAAAAATCTGATAATTCTTGGATTAATCCATTAAAGAAAATTCAAAAAAAAGGAATAATCATATGTGGGGTTTCACAGTGTATTTTTGGAAGAGTTAATCCTTTGGTTTATTCTACAGGAAGAGAAATTTTAAAAACAGGGGTAATCTACCTTGAAGACATGCTTGCAGAGACAGCATTTGTTAAACTTGGTTGGGTTTTAGGTCATAAAGATTGGATTAAGAATAAAAAGATAATAAAACAAAAAATGCTAGAAAATTTTGCAGGAGAATTTAATGAAAGGATTGAAGAATAAAAATAGAAAATTTCTTTTAATATTATTAGTAATCATCTTTATTTTAATTTTCCTTCTCTTATTTTTAAGAAAAGATGAAGATAGTTGGATTAAAGATAAAAGAGGGGTTTGGATTCAACATGGAAAACCTTCTTCTACACCATTATATGTAGAATCTCAACAACAAATAATTTTATGTGCTTTAAACCTTTATAATAAAAGTAAAAATGAAGGTATAACATTTTTTTCTCAATGTTTAGGAGATTGTTATAATTATGTGGTTGATATTCTTCATAATCCAAGAATAGAAGAAGATAATCTAAAAGATAATCAATGTCTTGATTATTTGTCTGGAAAATTAATACATTTCATAGAAATGGATGGATCTGGAAAGATAATCAGAATTATTTAATTGTTATAACTTTTTAGGAAGGACAAACAAAAAGCTTAAATAACTTTAAGTTTTCTTTTAAATAATAAATATTAAGGAGAAATAATTTGCCAAACCCAAGATATCTTACTGAAAAAGGAGAACCAACTGTAGAATTATTGCAGAAAATGAGTATAGCTAAGCATGTTTATTTTGAAAATTTGAAAAATTTTTGTGAAAAATACTCTTTTGATTTTGATTCTATTTCAGATATAGAAAATGTTTATCTAATTGGTTCACATGCTACAGAAAATGAGTGGAATAATGAGTCTAGTGATTTAGATTTAAAACTTGTCAATCCTTCTGCTATTCCAGAAAATTTGTGGAGATATAAAAGAGAAGTTTTAGACCCCCTCTTACATGTTGGAGAAAAAAGAAGATGGATTGACCTCTTTTTTTCTAGAGAAGATTATCAAGTTACAAGTCCTAAGTTTTCTTTAGGAAAATATTGGGATAAAGATATTTAATATTATCCTAAATTTAATAAACCCTTTTTTCTTTTTATAATCATGGATATCTTAGAAAATAAACTTGATTATAAAGTATTGGGTTTTAAATCTGGATTAGAAATTCATCAACAGTTAGATACAAATAAATTATTTTGTAATTGTCCTTCTTTGTTAAGACAAGATACACCTTTGTTTGAGATTAAAAGAAAATTACACTCGGTTACAGGTCAAGAAGGAAGATTTGATTCTGCAGTTGTTTATGAATCATCAAAAGATAAAGAATTTACTTATCAAGCTTATAATACAACTTGTCTGGTAGAATTAGATGAAATGCCCCCTTATGAAATTAATAAGGAAGCTTTAGAAATTGTTATTCAAATATCTTTGTTATTAAATTGTAGAATAATTACTGCTACTCAAATAATGAGAAAAACAGTTATTGATGGGAGCAATACTAGTGGGTTTCAAAGAACAGTTCTTATTGGAGATAATGGTTGGATTATCACTAAAAGTGGAAGAGTTGGAATAAAAAGTGTTTGTTTAGAAGAAGATTCAGCTAGAATAATAAGTAAAGAAGAAAATAATTCTGTTTTTAGGTTAGATAGATTGGGAATTCCTTTAATTGAAATTGTGACTGAACCTGATTTGGTAAATCCAGAGCATGTCAAAGAAGTTGCTTTATATATAGGGGGATTATTAAGGTCTTTTAAAATAAAAAGAGGAATAGGAACTATAAGACAAGATGTTAACTTGTCTATAAAAAAAGGAGATAGAATTGAGATAAAAGGATTTCAAGATCCTTCTATGATGATTGAAACGATTAATCAAGAGATTAAAAGGCAGTTTTCTCTTATTCAAAAAGGCGAGTTTATAAAATCTGAAGTTAGAAATGCTTTACCCGATGGTTCAACAGAATTTTTAAGACCCATGCCTGGAGCTGCTAGAATGTACCCAGAGACAGACTTACATTTATTAAAGATATCTAAAGAAATGATTAATCATGCTAAAAATAAGATGCCTAAGATGAGAGAAGAAATTGAAAATGAATTAAAAAGGTCAGGATTAAATGAAGAGTTAATAAAATTGGTATTAAATGAAAACAAATTAGAAGAATTAAAATTTTTATTGAATTTTACAAAAGATAATAATCTTGTTGCAAAAGTTTTATTAATTTATCCAAAAGAAATTGCTAGTCACAAAAAAAAGGAAGAAAAAGAAATTCTTTCTATACTTAATTTAGATGTTTTGTCTTTAATTTTAGAAAAGGTTGAATCAAAAAAGATTTTAGTAACACAGGTTAAACCAGTTTTGGAAAGAATTATTGATGGGGAATCTTTTGAAGAAGCATTGGTATTCGAAGAAAAAGATCTTTCTAGCTTAGAAGAAAGAGTTTTTAAACTAATAAAAGAAAAGCCAGGATTGACTGAGAATGCTTATATGGGATTAATTATGAAAGAGTTTAAAAATAGTATCTCTCCAAAAGATATAATTCAAATTATAAGAAAATTTTTAAATGAATAACTCTTGAATTAATAATGCAAGAAAACTTATATTCAAAAAAAATTCCTATAAAAGAAATTTTTAGTTCTTCTATTGAAAACGTAGAAATTGGGGGTTGGATTAAAAATACTAGAGCTTTGGGAAAGATTAAATTTATAGTTCTTAAAGACCTGTCGGGAGAAATACAAATAACTGGGGTTGAAAATGAGATTGATAAAGAAATCTTTGAGATTATGGATAAAATTCCAAAAGAATCTGTAATTTACATAAAGGGAAATGTTAAAATTTCTAAACAAGCACCTGGGGGGAAAGAGGTGATTCCATTAAAGCTTGAAATTTTAAATAAATCTGAGGAACTTTTACCAATAGATGTCTCTGAATTTTCAAAGACAGAACTACCCAAAAGATTAGATTTCAGGTTTTTAGATTTACATAGAAAAAGAGTTCAGGCAGTTTTTAAGATTCAAAATGTTATTTCAAATTCATTTAGAGAATATTTTTATAACAAAGGATTTTTAGAATTTCAACCCCCTTGTATTATTAGCGCAGCATCAGAAGGAGGAACAGAACTTTTTTCAGTTAAGTATTTTGAAAAGAAAGCTTATCTAGCTCAGTCTCCTCAGCTTTATAAACAAATGCTTGCATGTTCTATGGAAAAAGTTTTTACAATAACCCCTGTTTGGAGAGCTGAAAAACATAATACTACAAGACATATTAATGAAATAAGACAGATGGATATCGAAGTTGCATTCAAAAATCAAATGGAGATTATGCAAGAATTAGCATATGCTGTTCAATTTATTGTGAAACAGGTTTTGGAAAAATGTAAAGAAGAACTTGAAATTTTAGAAGTTAAAAATTTAAAAGTCCCTAAAGGAGTTTATCTTGATTATGAAACTGCTATAAAACAAGCGGGAGGGAAAGTGGGAGAAGATTTTACACCTGATGAAGAAAGAAAGCTTTGTGCTTTATACCCTGGAGAAATTGTTTTTACACATTCTTGGCCTGCATCAATAAAACCTTTTTATATAATGCCCAAAGAAGGGAAAGTAGATGCAAAATATAGCGAGGGTTTTGATGCATTATACATGGGGGTTGAGATCTCTTCTGGTGGTCAAAGAATTCATCTTCCAGAATTATTAACAGAAAAAATAAAACAAAAAGGGCTTGATCCTAAGAATTTTAAGAATTATATTGATTCTTTTAGATATGGAGCTCCCCCACATTCGGGTTGGAGTATTGGTTTAGAAAGATTAACTCAAATGATTTGTGGGTTTGATAATATCAAAGAAGTTACAATGTTTCCTAGAGACAGAGATAGACTTACTCCTTAACTCTTTTAAAATTAAAAAAATTTAAAAGATGTATAATTCTTTAATTATATCCTCTTATAAAAAAGGCCTCGTAGCTCAGCCTGGTTAGAGCACCAGACTCTTAATCTGGGTGTCGGGGGTTCAAATCCCCTCGAGGTCATTTTTTTTTATTTTTCTTACTATCCTCTAATTATAAAATAGAAATAGGATTACAAATAAACAGAAATTTTGAGTTGGGCAAGATTTATTTATTCAATAAGTTTCTGGATGTTTTCTATAGCGTCAGCAACTTCTTTTCCTTTTTTTGTAAGCTGTATCACCTTTATCCGCCCTCTTTTTTCAAAAGAAACTAGTTTTAATTCTTCAAGTGTCTGCAGAATTTTAACTGCATGGCTATAGGTACAATCAACTTCTTTTGCAAGAACACTGCCATATCTAACTCTTGTATTTCTCTTCAAAGAAACCAACATTAAAGCTGGCTTCCTTCTAAAAAAGATATCAAAGTTGTTTTTCATTTTATCTTTTGAAATGTATATATTCAGATGATACTATCCTTTTAAATCTTTTGGAAGTACCTACTTTATAGTTGCCACACTAAAAGAGTCTTAAACTTAAACGAAACTTATTTATTTTCTTATTTTTTATAAAGAATATGTCAAAGAAAACAAAAATTATGGCTATTGGGGATATACATGGAGATACAGGTTTAGTTAAAAGATTAGCTGAAAAAGCAGTAAAAGAAAAAGTTGATTTAATAATAATTGCAGGAGATTTAACCTTTTTTGAAATGTCTTCTAAAAATTTAATAGGCCAATTAGTTAAAACTAAAAAAGAGGTTTTAATAATCCCAGGAAATCATGAATCTAATGAGTTAATTAATTATTTAAGTGAGATCTATCAAATAAAAAATATTCATGGAAATTCTTTTAAAAAAGAGGATTTAGGAATTTTTGGAGCAGGGTGGGCAGATGTTGGTCCTTATTTTACTAATGAAAAAGAAATCTTTTCTCTTTTAAAAAAAGGTCATTCACAAATAAAAAATGCTAATAAAAAGATTATGGTTACTCATATGCATCATAAAGGAAGTAAATCAGAAGAGATTACAGGAATAGAGGGTAGTAAAAGTATCTATAAAGCTTTAAAAGAGTTTAAACCTGATTTTTTAATTTCTGCACATTTACATGAAATTGGAGGATTAGAAGAACAATTCCATAATACTAAAATAATTAATGTTTCAAGAAAAGAAAAAATTTTTGAAATATAATTTTACTTCTTTTTTTACAATTGTTTACTCAATAACTTCTAATTTATTAATTTTCTTTTAAAATTTTATACTAAAAACTTATAAATAGTCTTCTTAATACCTTTGATTATGAGAAAACCAAAAAAATCAAGAGAAGAAAAACTTGCAGAAAACTTTTTTCCTGTTGATAAAGACAATTTAAAATTTGCTGTAGAAAAAGAATATAAACCCAAAAAAGTAAAAATTGAAACTTTAATCGAAGGAGATTTATCTAAATTAAAATCAAAAAGAGTTTATAATAAAAAGAGTATAAACACTTTTAAAAAAGATAATTCAAAATTTAGAAAAAAATTAGAAAAAGAAGATTCAAAGAAAGTTGGATATAAAATTCCAAAAATAAAATTAAATGATAAAGGATATGAACTTATTATTACAGAGAAACCTCAAGCTGCATTAAAAATTGCTGAATCTTTAGGAAAATCTAGGAAACTTTCGATTCATAATGTTCCTTATTATGAAGTAACCAGAGAAAATAAAAAGATTTTTGTTGCATGTGCTGTAGGACATTTATTTTCATTAGGGCAAACAACTAAAAAAGTTGAGATTCCAACGTTTGATATTTCATGGTTCCCAAATTATCTTTTAAAAAAAGGAGATTTTACCAAGAGATATTATGATACTATTCTGAGTTTAGTTAAAGGAGCTTCAATAATAACCATTGCTACGGATTATGATATTGAAGGAGAGGTTATTGGGTATAATATAATCAGATTTTTATGTGGACAAGAAAATGCTAAAAGAATGAAATTCTCTACACTAACTAAAAAAGAAATAAATGATTCATATGAAAACAAAGAAAAAGATATTAATTTTGGACAAGCTATCGCAGGAGAGTCTAGACATTATTTGGATTGGTTTTATGGTATAAATCTTTCAAGAGCATTAATGAAAGCTGTTAAAGAAGCAGGAAGATTCAAAAAGATGTCAGTTGGTAGAGTTCAAGGACCCACTCTTAATCTTGTAGTCAAGAAAGAGAAACAGATTTCTAGTTTTATCTCCAAAAAGTATTGGCAGATAATTGCGAACATAGATAAAAATGAGAATATTGATTTTAAATTAAATAAAGATATCTTTAATCCTAAAGAATTAACTTTTTTTGATTTTCTTTTAGACAAAGAGGTTAATGTTTATACTTCGAAGAAACAAGATATTCTTGAACCGAATCCTCCATTTAATTTAACTGAACTACAGTTGGAAAGTTATAGACTTTATGGATTTACACCTGCTAGAACATTACAGATAGCCCAATCTTTATACCTAAATGGACTTATCTCTTATCCAAGAACTTCTAGTCAAAAACTTCCTCCTTCAATAGACTATAACTTAATTATTGAAAAATTAAACAAAAAATTTAATTTTAATCAATTGATAAAAAGAAAGATTCCAATTGAAGGAAAACATTCTGATCCAGCCCATCCTTCAATTTATCCAACAGGAGAATTTCAAATTATTAATGAAGATGAAGAAAAATTATATGGACTTATTGTAAAAAGATTTATTTCTTTATTTTGTGAGGATGCAATTGTGGATATAAAAACTCTTAAAATCCCATTAAATATTAAAGAGTTGGGAAATAATCTTTTCTTTTCTGCTAAAGGAAATGAAATTAAAACTAAAGGTTGGCTTCAGATTTATCCTTATAAAATTAAAGAATTAGAATTGCCGGATATAGAATGTTTAGCAAAAATAATAAATCTAAAAAAAGAAGAAAAAGAAACTCAACCTCCAAAAAGATATTCTCCTGCTTCTCTTGTTTCTGAACTTGAAAAAAGAAATTTAGGAACGAAAGCTACAAGAGCTGCAATAATTGAAACTTTGTATGATAGAGGATATATAAAAGAAAAAAGTATTGAAGCTACTCCTTTAGGGATCTCTTTAATAGAGACTTTGGAAAAATATTCTAATGAAATTATTAGTGAAGAATTAACAAGAAATTTTGAAAAAGAAATGAATCAACTTCTTGATTCTAAAAAAAATCTTTCTGAAAAACAAAAAAATATAATTGAAGAAGCTAAATCTTCAATAGTTTCAATAATCAACGAATTTAATACCAATTTAATAAAAATAGGTAGAGAATTATTAGAAGCAGAAGAAAAATCTTGGGAAAAAGAAAAAGAAGAAAATAAAATTATGCCTTGTCCAGAATGTAAAAAAGGAAATCTCAAAGTAACTTATTCTAAAAAGAATAGAAAATATTTTATAGCTTGTGATAATTATCCTGAATGTAAAAAGACTTATTCTTTACCCCCTAATGGATTAATTAAAAAAACGGAAAAAGTCTGTGAACACTGTGGATTTCCAATGCTTATGTTAATAAAAAAAGGGAAAAAACCTTGGATATTCTGTTTTAATCGCGATTGTGAAACAAATAGAGAAAGAATAGCAAATTATAAGAAAAAAATTTAATAAAAATTATAAAAAATACAGATAAATTTTTCCGTCGATAAATTTTAATAAAACTATTCATATTAAAAATTTTTCTTCAAAAAATAAATAAATTTAAATACTTATCAGCATTAAGTAATTTATTATAATTGATAAGGAGGTGATTAAATATGGCAGCTAAAAAGAAAGCAGCTAAGAAAACAGTAAAAAAGAAAAAAAAGTAAGGAGAGTAATTTTTCCTAATCTTTTTTATTTTTTATTTTTTAAATATTAGGGGATTAATCAATTCCCCTTCCTTTTTTTAATTTTTAAAAAAATCTTTTAATTTTTTTTGCTCCTTTTTCTCGTGAATTATTTTGCTTTTTTCTATTAAAAACGAGATATCTAACTTATACTTTATTTTTGCTATTTGTATAGAATTTTGAACAAATTCTTTTTCATCTGAAAATTTTATCTTTCTTTTTATAGCTTTTTTTACACTTTCTCTAACGACCCATACTCCTAAAGGTGACCAATAATTAGGGGTTTCTATCCTTATAACTAATACTGATGCTTGTTTTTTTATTGAATCTAAATAATTTAATACAGGAAATCTAGAAGCATAATATCCCCCAACAGTTTCATAAGCATATTCTTTTCTTCCATCATTTCCTTCATAATCTGTTGCAGCTTTAATTTCTTTTGATGGATTCCAAGAGCTATTTGGGAGATATACTTCAAATAGTTCATATTTCCATATTTCCGGAAATAGCATAATCAAATATTGATTTCCTAAAAATTCTCCAAAATGTAGTTCATAATCTTCAATAATAGGATAATCTTTTACTTTTTCTATTAATTTTTTGCCTAAAATATCATCTGTTGCAGTAATGCTCCATCTAGTAGGAACAAATTTTTTATTTTTCTTTAACCCTAAAACGCCCACACTTAATATTTTACTTATAGAATATTCATTTATACCCGACTTATCTAAAATATTTATAGCTTCATTAGCTTTTAATTCATCATTAATTACAGAATCCACTTTTTTTTCTACTTTTATATTCCCAGTTATTTTTGCATCATTTAACTCTGCATTTACTCCATGAGGAATTAATATCTTATCCTTTGATTCTACACTTTTTATCCTATTTTTAAGTTTTATCTCTAAATCTACTTGATTAGAAGAGATTGCTATATCTTTAGCTAGATTCACAAATTTTTTATTGTTAGAATCTGCTTTTACATTTGATTTAAATCTAGAGTTTATTAGACTATTCCTAAGTTTTAATACTTCTGAAATATTAAACTCATTTTCTGCCCAATAAATTGGATTATCATAAATCCAAGAATTACCCTCTTTTTTAAAGGGGCTTAAAATACCAATATTTACTTGAGGATATCTTAGTTTACTTCCAATAAAAACACTTGGTGGTGAACTTGTGTCTAAAAAAGAAATTTTTTCAAATTCTTTATTCTTAAATCCTGTTTCTGCCTCTTTTTTGAGTTTTTCGAATTTAATGTTTTCCATAAAATAAAAAAAACTTAAAAGTTTATATTCATGTATCATTACTTATAAGTTATCCATAATTTAAAATGAAACTAATTCTACCTTGTTCTGCAACACATGCAGCTGGACAAACTGTTGTAACAGCCAAGGTTCAAACTCATTCAATTGATTCTGCATTCTATGCTTTGCAAGCAGTGTATAGAGAAACTAACTCTTTAAAAGAAGTTGAAAAAGAAAGAACTTGGCAACATAATTGTTTATTAAAATTAAAAAGATTAGATAATTTTTTAAAACAAAGTCTTTTATTCTAATAAAAATGCTTTTCTTTTCTTATTTTTAATTTTTTCATAATCTCCGATCCTTCAATTTTATTAATAAAATCCTATAAATATTTATTAAAATCAGAAAAAACACAAATCCGATAATCTGAGAAGTAAAAACAGAGAATAATACAAATTGTTTATGAATTAAAAGATAATGAGAAATAAAAAATATAGAAGGGTAATAAGTTAATAATGAAATTATAAATGCTGCTGGACTAAAATAAAGAAAGTCTAAAGAGAAATTTTTTATTGAAAAATATCTGCTTCTTGTTTGGTCATAAATTCTTAGCGTTATCCAAAATAAAGCTGAACCTAAAACTGATCCAATAACTGCTACAAAAGGAATGATTCTTGAATAAGGATATACCTTAAAAATAAATAAACTAAAAAAATTTGCTCCTAATATTGCTCCAATCTCTCCAAAAACTAATTCTTTATTAAAATTTAAAAAAGATTTTGATATTTTTTTCATAGCTTTTTATTAATCTTATTTATTTAATTGATTATACCCATCCTTTTTTAACTATTCCTTCATTTTTTATTTCAAAAGTTATTTCTTTCTCTGGTAAACTTCTATGTTTTAATAAAAATGCTTTTCTTTTTCCTCTTTCATTTTTTAATTCAATTATACATTTACTCCAATACTGAAATAAATCTCCTCCAACAATATAAGTCTCTTTTTCTACCCCTTTTTCTAATTCCTCTTTGGATAGAAAATCTTGATAAACTTGATTTGTTATTAAAATCGATATTTTTCCTCTTCTTGCTATTTCTGAAAGGTTTTTCATTTCTTCTACTATATCTTTGTTTATTCTTTTTACTTTTTCCTTATCTTTTTCTTCATAAGAAGCTTGACTTAATTCTAAACGATAAAGCATAGCCATCCCATCTATGATTATCAAATCAAAATTATTTTTTTGCAATTGTTTCTCTAAATCTTTTATTGTTTCTTTCTGTTCATCAAAATTTCTTATTTCAATCAAAAATATATTTTCAAGAATTTTTTCATAATCTTCTTTTGCAATTTGTTTTACTCTCTCTGGAGAAAATCCCCCCTCAGTATCAATAAATAAAACTTTATTTCCTTTTTTTGCTTGACTTGTTGCAGCTAAAATAACAAAATTTGTCTTTCCGCTTCCAGGAGGACCAACTATCATAGTTATTATTCCTTTTTCATAACCCCCATAAAGCCATTTATTTAGATCATAGCTTCCTGTAGATATTTTTTCTGTTTTATTTATCATAACATAAGGAAATTTTTAGGATTAATAAGGATTATTATAAAATTAAAACTTATAAACTTATATTACCTTAATACCTTATGGGAAATAACTTATTAGAAGACAATGAAAAGCTCGTAAAAGAATTTGGAGCATCAAGAGTTTCTACTCTAAAAGAAATTCCAGATTGTTATACTTTTACTAATAATTTAATTTATTCTCATAGAGATTTTGATAAATTTTTTAATGCTTTAAAAAAAGGGGAAAAATGTGCGATTGTTTCTGGAATTAATGCTTCAGGAACTCTTCATTTGGGTCATAAAGTTGTTTTTGACACTAACCTTTATTTTCAAAAGAAGTATAATCTTCCTGTTTTTATTCCTATATCTGATGACGAGAGTTATGTAGCGGGTAAGATAAGTACTCAAGAACAAGCATTAAAAAATGCAATAGAACTTGCAAAAGAATTATTAGCTTATGGTTTTGATCCAAAAAAAACTTATTTTATAATTGATCAGATTTATACAGATATTTATAATTTTGCTATAAAACTTTCTAAGAAAATAAATTTATCAGAAATAAAAGCTACTTATGGTTATAAAAATGAAGATAATATAGGCTTGTATTTTTATCCTTCGATACAGTCTGCACATATTTTGTTTCCTCAAGAAAAATTCAAAATAAAGCATATTCTTGTGCCGATTGGACCAGATGAAGATGCGCATATAAGAATATGCAGAGATATTGCTCCACTTTTAGGTTATGAAAAACCTGCAATTTTACATTTATCATTCATGCCAGGAGTAGATGGAGAAAAAATGTCAAAGTCTAAGAATAATGGTATATTCTTTAATGAAGATTCTAAATCTATAATCAAAAAGATTGGGAGAGCCTTTAGTGGTGGACAAAAAACAATTGAAGAACATAGAAAATTAGGAGGAAATCCTGAAGTTGATGTATCTTACCAATACTTGTCCAAATTTTTTTTAGATAAAGAAAAATCTAAAGAAATTTATGAGGAATATAAGAAAGGAAAAATACTTAGTGGGGAATTAAAAAAAATGTTAACTAACGAATTAATTAAATTTACTGAAAACTTTCAAAAAAACATTAAAAATATAAAAGAAACTGAATTGTCTAAATGTATTTTAAATAATGAATCATTTAAGGATTAGTTAATTTTTTTAAAATCTTCTTCTACTTTTTCTAAATCTTTTGTTATCTCTAAAACCGCTTTTTCAATAACTTTTTTTACATTGTCTTTTTTTGTTTTTACAAATAAAACTGGTTTTTTTGTTGGATGCTCTTTTTTCCAAGCAGCAATGGTTACATCATCATTCTTATTTAAATAAACCCTTAAAATTTCTGCAATAGACAAACTATCTAATTCTACTTCTAATTCATTTTTTTCTTCTCTTAAAATTTTTATTTCCATAAAAAGAAATCTTTAATTGAGTTTATAAAGATTTTGTTTGTTTATATATCCACTGATAAATCTTCTTTAATCTCTTTTTCTTGAATCTCAGACTTTTCTTCTTTCTTTTTCTTTCCAATTTTAAAGAGCTTTGAAAAGAATCCCACTTTTTTTTCATCTGTTTCTTCTTTTCCTTCTTCAGGGGTTTCTTCCTCATTTATTACAACAATACTTTCTTCTTCCCCTTTTATTAAAGAATTGTCTAAAATTACTCTTTTTCTATTTTGTGAATCTTCTCTTTCATGACCTTTTTTTCTTAAATTAATATGAAGATAATCTTCTATTTTATTGACAATCCTATAAACCCCGCTTGGAATAATACCCTCTTCTAACATTTTTAAAGTTTCTTCTGGTTCATTGATTTCTTTTGCTAATTGGCTTAACGTGATCTTTCTTAATCTTCTTATCCTTTTAATTACCCAATAAAAATTTTCAACTAAATCTTCAGGATTTTCTTGTTTTTCCATGTTTCTTTTTTTATCTACCAAATCCCTTAATGTTGGTTCTTTTCTAGCAAATTTTTTATCAAATTTTTCTTGATAAGTTTGAGGCCTTTTATTCACTTCTTCTAAAATCTTATTAGAGTCTACTTTTTTAACTAAAGGGAGTTTTTCAAAAGAATTACACCTCTCACAAACTTTCACAATACCTTTTTTACTTATAACATCATTTAATTTTGCTTTATCTGAAGAAACTCCACATTTATAACATCTTTCCATGCTTTTCTTATAATTTTACCCTTTTTTAATATTCCTATTTTAGATTATAACCTTTATTTTAAATATTTTTCAATATCTTCTGCAGAATTAATATTAGTTAATACTACCTTTTCGTCGATTAAAATTGAGGGTAACTGGGTTATATTGTAAGCATTCATAATCATATTTATAGAAGGAAGATTATTATCTCCAGAAAGAGGGATGAGCATAATCTTTGACCCATATTTTTCTTTTAAATTCATAAGAAGATCAGAAAAAAATCTTTGTTTTGAACTTATAGATATATCTGGATTGTTATATTGATAGAAATAGACAATTATATTATAGTCTAAATTACATTTACTTTTTATGTTAATACTGTTCATTAAGAAAAAAGTTCTTAATAAATCAAACCTTTTATGTTGAAAGATTATTTCTTTATTCATCTTATTTGCATTTTCATATCTTTCTATTGTTAAAGCTTCTTCATAAATTCTATTTGCAAATTTAATATTTTCATCAGTTTGAGATTGACAGCTAATATTAATTAAATTATTAGAATCTTTTTGTATGATTTGGTCTAACAAGTCCAGTTCATTATTTAAATAAATCGTATTTATTTTATTTATTCTTGACGTTTCTAACATATAACCCATAAAAATCCCAAGATTAAACACAATTATGGTTAAAATTAAGGCATACAAAAATACCATTTTCTGATTTTTTATCATATTATCTCCACTTCTTTTCTCCTTTAAAATATTTGTATATTGCGTTTACTGTTATTAATGGGTAAAAAGATAAATAGATTAAAGAATAAAATAGGATAACTCTCAATTTTTGTTTTTTTAAAACTTGTTTTAATTCTATTCTTTCTATTACTGAAATAACTAAAAGAGTAAATATAAAACCCGCTATAAAAAGGATAATCCCCAAATAGTCCAGAAAACTAGGAGTAATAAAAAGATCGTTCATAGTTAATAAAGGCACACTTGCAGGAATTGCATATTTTGCAAATAAATAATTAGAAATAACTCTTGTTATTAATAAATATAAAAATATTCCTATTCCAAAAACTCCTAAAAAAAATTGTAAAACAAAGAAAGGTAAAACAAACATTCCTAAAATCCCTTTTTTTAAAAATTCTTTTTTATATTTTATAATGCATTGTAATCCCCCTAATGTCCATCTTAATCTTTGTTTATACCAATCTTTTAAATTATTTGGTGCAGTAGTCATAACCTTTGTTGATAGAGACATCTCTCTTTTCCAACCAAATCTTGTTAGGCCCCAGGTTATCTCAATGTCTTCAGTCATATTTTCTTCATCGAATCCATTTATTTCGTCTAAAGCTTTTTTTCTATAAAGAGCTAATGGTCCTGGAGTGACATATATAGAGTCCACATAACCTAATAATTTTCTAGTTGTTGCAATAGTTTTGTATTCTAATTCTTGCATTTTTTCAATTATATTATCCTGATTTTTTACTAATATTGGGCAAGTTACAGCACCAACTTTTTTTTCTTCAAAAAAACCTAACATCTTTTTTAAACTGTCTTTTTCAGGATAACTATCTGCATCAACAAAAGCAATTATTTCTCCATCAGCATGTTTCAAACCCACATTTTTTGTTCTTGCAGCATTTCCCAAATTCTTTTCATTATTAATTAAAATTAGATTTTTATGATCCCTCTTCATAGATTCTACAATATCTTTTGTTTTATCTGTTGAATAATCATTTACAACTATTACTTGTGAAATATTTTCATAATCTATTTCAAAAATATGATTTAAAGTATCTTTTATCGTTTTTTCTTCATTGTATGCAGGGATTACAAAAGATACCTTATAACTTTTTTTTAATAAAGGATAGTCAAATAATCTTTTTTTATTCAAATAATACAAAATTAAAAATAAGAATAAAAAATAAATAGAAACAAACATATACCCTAAATAAATAACTGGCATTAATTCCATTTTAACCTTCTATTGTGTTCCCTTTTATATTTACTTCATTTTCTTTAACACTGAAATAATCATAAAAATCTTCACTTAATGAAATCTCGTTTGTATGTCCTAGTTTCTTTTTTTTAATTAAACCAAGTTCTAAAAATCTTTTTATATGATCATATGCTTTATTCCCTCTTATTTTTATGATTACAGATTGTTTTATTGGTTGTTTATATGCTATGATTCCCAAAGTCTCTTGTTCTGCCTTTGAAAATTCAGATTTTCCGCCCGCAAGTTTATTAATCAAATAATAATATTCTGATTTTACATCCATTTTCCACATATTATTTTTTTTAAGAATTTCTATTGCTGAATTTTGTTTTTCATAATTTTCTTGTAACTTTTCTAATAATTCTTCTATAATAATTGGATTTAAATCGGTTAAAGAGATTAATTCTTGAATTTTTAAAAATCTTGCACTAACAAATAAAACTGCTTCTATCTTTTTTAAATCTTCTAATTCTTTTGCTTCATCTATTTCTTTAATTGTTTTGCTTGTTTGCATTATTTAAAGAAAGGAATACTATTTAAAAAGTTTAATTAATGAACTTGAAACCTTAAAATAGCCCCTATCCCTGAGAGATTTAAAAATTGTTCTCCTTCTTCTGTTTCAGAAGACACAATTTCTATTTTTGAATCAATCATCTTTGCTAATTCAATTAATTCTGCTGCTTGTTTTTTGTCAAAATTTTTAGAAATTATCAATGTTTCTACTGCTCCATATTCTAATGCTTTTTTTACACTATCCCATTTATATGCAGTTAAATCAGGTCTTTGTCCAAGATTTTCAAAAAATCTGGATAATAAATTTTTTTCATAAACTATCTCTTGATTTGCAAGTAAATCTTTAGACCTTTCTACTAATTCTTTTAGTCCAGATTCATCACTTCCCCCTATATCTACTCTGCCTATCACTTTTCCTTGAAGAACAGATATGAGGTAATCTCCGTCTAAAAATTCATCTTTTGTGGGTATTGGACCTCCAACAATTATTCCTTTTAACTTTTTCATTTCAAAAAATATCTTTTTCATTTGTTCTGCAATTCTCTTGTAAAATTCTTTTGTTAATCCCTCAGTTATTCTATGAAATCTTTGACTAGATTGACCTCCAGCCCTGATTTTACTAGGAACACCAGAAGTCATCTTTTGTAAAACTTCAATTCTTTTACCTTCTAACATGCCTATTGTTGCCTCTTTTCTATCCATAACAAGCAAACCAAAAACTTCAGATACTTCCAACATCTCTCTTAAAGGGTCCAATACAAATTCTTTATCACAACGATACATTCTTATTTTTAAGGGTTGTATTGGTTCTACATCCCATAATCTTAAATCAGTTTGACCTTCTACTTTAGAAATATTTCCTGCAAAAACAGCCAAACCATTTTCAGGAGTTCTTTTTAATGATTTTAAATATCTTATTATTTTTTCTAAAGCATCAATTACGTTATTTCTTGTAGTAGTTGATTTAATATTTTTTGCAGTTGACTTTTCTGCTTCTAATTGTCTTTGAGCAGCATTTACATCATAATCTGAAGGAACATAAATTGTTATAAATTCTGTATGCCTACCTTTATGGGATTCAAGCTCAATTAAGAGTTCTTCTAATTGTTCTTTAGTAATCATTGCCATATTATTCCAATAAGATAATGCTATATAAACTCTACTTTGAATATACCTTTTTTTATTTCTACAGCATTTGAAACACTTTTTAAATCTTCAATTAATTCATTAAACAATTCATACTGCTCTTTTGAAATAGACAATTTTATCTCAGAATTCATAGGTTTTTTAGAATTAGATTTTTCTTGTCTTATATTTTTAATTAACTCTAAAAATAATTCCCATTTATCTTCTTCATCTTTTTTATTTTTCTTTTTATTTGATTCTGATTCTGGCCAGGAACATAAGTGAATGCTTTTTTCTTTTTCATTTTTTTTAAAATAATCTTGATAAATTTTTTCAGTTACAAAGGGGGTGAATGGAGCAAATAATTTAATCAAATTAAACAAAACAGTATAAAGGGTGTATTGAGCTGAAATTTTTTCTTCTCCTTTCCCTTGATAAACTCTTTTTTTAACTATTTCTAAATAATTATCACAAAAATCTCTCCAAAAAAAATTGTCTATTTCACTTTTTGCTTTAGAATATTCATATTCTTCAAAATTTTTAGTTACAGTTTTAATTGTTTGATTTAATCTTTCTAAAAATAATTTATCTAATTCTTCCAATTTTTTTGGTTTTTGGTTTTTGTAATCTTGAAGATTCATAAAAGTAAATTTTGAGGCGTTTATTATTTTATTTACAAATTTTTTTCCTGTGATAATATCTTTTTCTTGATAATCAAAATCTTCTCCAAGTTTAGAGGATGCTGCCCAGTATCTTATTGCATCCGACCCATATTTTGCCATAACCTCTTGAGGAGAGACTATATTCCCTTTGCTTTTTGCCATTTTTTCTCCCTTTAATGTTACAAATCCAGATATTGCAACATCTTTCCAAGGATTTTTTTCAAAATGAAGTCTTGATTTTAAAAGAGTATTAAAAAGCCAGAATGAAATTATGTCATGAGCTTGAGGTCTTAGATTCATTGGAAAAAGTTTTTTTCTTATTTCTTCATCTTTTATTGAAGCTGTTGCTAATAAAGGAGACATTGAAGAAGTAAACCAAGTGTTAAGAATATCTGTTTCAGGAATAAATTCTTTACATTTACATTTTGGACATTCTTTAATTAAAGGTTTATCCTTAAGAGGATCAACAGGCAATTGTTTTTCATCCGCGAATATTGGATTACCGCATTTTTTACAGTACCATACTGGAAAAGAAACTCCAAAATATCTTTGATTTGAGATAAGCCAATCCCATTGTAATCCGTTAACCCAATTTTCATATCTATGCTTCATAAATTCAGGATGCCATTTTAATTCTCTCCCCCATTTTATTAAATCAAGTTTTAAATCTAGATACTTTACAAACCATTGTTCACTTTTAACAAATTCTATTGGTGTTCCACATCTTTCATGAACATTTACAAAATGTTTTATTGGATTTTGAGAAACAAGTAAATTATTTTGTTTTAAATCTTCTATAATCTTTTTTCTTGCATCTTTTAAACTTAAATTTTTATATCTTCCTGCAATTTCGGTCATTTTTCCATCATTGGTTATTGCAATTTTTATTGGAAGATTATATGCTTTTTGCCATTCCATATCTGTTTGATCTCCAAATGTGCAGCACATTACAATTCCTGTTCCTTTATCTTGACTTACTCTTTTATCTTCCATTATTGGGACTTCAAAATTAAACAGAGGAACTTTTGCTCTTTTTCCTTTGTATTTTTTATACCGTTGATCATCAGGATGATAAAAAATTGCTACACAAGCAGGAAGGAGTTCTGGACGAGTTGTTGCTATCTTTATCTTTTCTCCATCAGATTCAAATAAAATATCATTAAAATAAGAATCCATCTCTTTATCTTGTACTTCTACTTGAGCAATACCTGTTCTACATTCAGGACACCACATTGCAGGAGCATCTTTTCTATAAATTCTTCCTTTTTTATACAAATCTAAAAAGGACCATTGTGAAATTCTTCTTGAATTTTTATCAATTGTAGAATATGTTTTTGTCCAATCACAACTTATCCCAATATTTTTCCAATCTTGCACAAATTTAGGTAATTCTTGTTTTAAGAAATCCATACAAATTTTAATAAAATCAGATCTTTGAAAATCTTTAGATTTTATATTTTTTGTTTTTTCAATCAGTCTTTCTGTAGGCAATCCATTATCATCTGTTCCGAAAGGATAAAAAATTTCATAACCTTTCATTCTTTTATATCTAATTATAAAATCTTGTTGACTATATGAACAAGCGTGTCCTATATGCATACTTCCCGAGACTGTTGGGGGCGGGGTATCTACTGCATATATCTTTTTTCTTGATTTTTCATTAAATTTATACACATTTTCTTTTTCCCACAAATTTTTACATTCTTCTTCTATTTCTTTATAAGGATTTTGTTCTTCTGTCATAATAAATTATATCAAGAAACTTTTAAATACCTTACCCTTTTATTTATCTAATGGCAGATAATACATTAAACTTACCTTCAGGAATAGGAGGATTAACTAGATTTAAAGATACTACAAAATCTAAATTTGATTTAAAACCCTCTCAGGTTATTGGTTTTATAATTCTTATAGTGATTTTTAGAGTTAGTTTAAATATATTCTTTAAATAAAATGATTCCAGGTTTTGATCCAAGAAAAATGCAGTCTTTAATGAAACAGATGGGCTTAACTCAGTCAGAGATAGATGCTAAAAGAGTAATAATTGAGAAAAAAGAAGGAGGAAGATTGATTATAAATAATCCAGAAGTATCAAAAATTAAAATTCAGGGTAATGAATCTTTTCAAATAACAGGAGAAGTTTTAGAAGAAAAATTTGATGAAAAGGATATTGAAATGATTATTGAAAAAACTAATTGTTCTAAAAAGGAGGCAGAAACAATCCTACAAGAGACAGGGGATTTAGCAGAAGCAATTTTAAAATTATCAAAATGAATTTTTTTTAAAAGAGATAAGTATAAAAATAAGTAGGTATTTAATATCTTTACTTCTGAGGTAATAAAATGGAAGAAATAATTCAAGAGAAAATAAGTGCAGACCATCTTCTTTATGTTAGTTTAAAATATACAAAAACTTGTGATATAATTATGAATCTTCTTCTTAGGTGGAGAAGACTAATTGAGTTGAGTATAGAAAAAATTTTAATTCATGCTAAAAAAAAGAAAAAAATTCTTTCTATACCAACAAATCCTATCTCTTCAATTAACGAGATAAAGAAATTATTTAACAAAGATAAAGAATTTTTGGAGGTTATATCTTTATACGAAATGTTTAGAAAATTAAAAGAATTAAAAATAGAAAGGATTGGGGAATTTAGAAAAAATGTTACATTAAAATTGTTTTATCAAGGTAAAGAGATTGATGTTAATCTTGAAAAGCTTAAACAATATGCGGATTTAATGGATAAATATGTTAATAAAGTAAAATCTTTTCTTTCTTCTTAATATGAAAAAAATTATTGTAATAACTTCTGGCAAAGGGGGAGTTGGTAAGACCACAACTGCTATCAATCTTGCGGCTGCTATAAATCACTTTGGAAAAGACGTCTTAATAGTTGATGGAAATTTAACAACACCTAATGTGGGAGTTTATCTAAATTCTCCTGAAGTCCCTGTAACTTTAAATCATGTTCTTTCTGGGAAGGCTAAAGTTATTGAATCTATTTATATCCACAAATCTGGATTTAAAGTTTTGCCTTCTTCTTTATCAGTTAAAGAGTTAAATAAAATAAAAATAGAAAATTTGAAATTGATAAAAGATGAATTAAAAGAAGTGTCTGAATACATTATAGTAGATAGTTCTGCAGGATTAGGTAAAGAAACTCTTAATACATTAGAAATTGCAGATGAAATAATTCTTGTTACAAATCCCGAGTTGCCTGCTCTTACTGATGCTTTAAAAGCAATAAAAGTTGCAGAAAAGATGAAGAAAAAAATTTTAGGAGCAATTGTTACTAGAGTAAGGAAAGACAAGATTGAATTACAACCTGAAAATGTTAAAGAATTACTTGAGATTCCAATATTAGGAATGGTCCCTGAAGATTTAAGTGTAAAAAAATCATTAAACTCTAAAGATGCAGTTGTTCATAGTCATCCAAAAAGTGATGCTGCTAGGGCTTATAAAGAAATTGCAGCAAAATTAATTAATGTTTATTATGATTCAGATAAAGATAAAGAAAGATTAATAAAAAGGATATTACACAAGATGAATCTTTCTAAATAAACTTTTTATTACTTTTTAACCAATTCTCATCCCATTTTCTGCATCATTACTTATGGGAGAAATTAAAACTACTTTTGTATGATTTGAATTTGATGCTGCTAAAAGCATTCCTTGAGACTCAATTCCTTTTAGAATTCTTGATTTTAAGTTTGAAAAGTAAATTATTCTTTTATTTTGAAGTTCTTCTTTTTTATAAAATTGTTTTATTCCTGCACATATTGTTCTTTTTCCTAATTCTCCAACATCTAAACTTAATTTATATAACTTGTCTGCTCCTTCAATTTCTTCTACTTTTTCTATTTGAGCAACTCTTAAGTCTATTTTTTCCCAATCTGAAAATTCTGCTGTTCCTACTCCTTCCATGATCTCTTTTATCTCTATTGGTTTATTAATTTTTTCTTGTTTAATTTCTTTCTTTTCTTTTTTATTCGATTCATTTCCTTGTTTTTCTTCTGGTATATATTCTACTGGAACAAAAAGATGTTCTGCTTTATTTATTTTTGATTCCTTAATTGGTGTTTTTAATTGGCTTAAATTTATTTTAAATTTAAATTGTTTTGCAATCTTTTCACAACTTGAAGGCATAAATGGCCATAAAAGTATAGCAATTATTTTTATTGAATCTGCCAATTCATACAAAACTTTTTGATCTTTTGTTTCCCAAGGTTTTTTACTTTGAACATATTCATTACACTTGTCTATAAATGCAAAGACTTCGTTTAATGCCTTATCAAATTCATAATTTTCCATCAATTTGTTAAATTTTTTTATGTCTATCTTTTTAGAAAGAGAATTAGTGCATTTTTTTATTCCGTTTTTTTCTATTAATCCAGAAACTCTAGAGATTAGGTTCCCTAATTTATTTACTAGTTCTCCATTATGTCTATCTATCAAAGCTTGTTCTGAAAAGTCTCCATCTTCTCCAAAAACTGTGTCTCTCAACAAAAAATATCTTGCTGAATCTGGATTTTTTGTTAAAGAGATTAATTCATTTATGTTAATAATTTTTCCTCTTGATTTGGATATTTTTTCTTTATTAAATGTCCAATACCCATGGGCAAATAATTTTTTAGGAAGTTTTAATCCTGCAGACATTAAGATTGCAGGCCAATAAACTGCATGAAACCAGATTATATCTTTTGCCATTAATTGAATATCTACTGGCCAATACTTTTTATCTTTTACAGCAGTATAATAATTTAAGAGAGCATCAAACCAAACATAACATATATGATTTTTATCAAAAGGTAATTTAATCCCCCAATCAAAACTTGTTCTTGAAACACTAAAATCTTTTAAACCCTCTTTTACTCTTTTTACAATCTCATTCTTTCTTGATTTTGGATTTATAAATTCTGGATTTTCATTATAAAAAGTTAATAATTTTTTTTGATATTTACTTAACTTAAAAAAGTAACTTTCTTCTTTTAATAGAATAGCTGGTTTTTTATGAATAGGGCAGTTTCCATTTTCTAACTCTTTTTCTGTAAAATATCTTTCACATGCAGTACAATATAATCCTTCATATTTCCCTAAATAAATGTCTCCTTTATCATAAACTTTTTGAAGGATTTCTTTAACATTTTTTTCATGATCTTTGTCAGTTGTTCTTATAAATCTATCATAACTTATGTTTAGATTTTTCCAAGCTTCTTTAAACTTGGGAATTAAATTATCTACAAATTCCTTGGGGGTTTTTCCTACTTTTTCTGCTGCTTCTTGAATCTTTTTTCCGTGTTCATCAGTTCCTGTCAAGAAAAATACGTCTTCTTCTAAAATTTTATGATATCTTGCAATGACATCTGCAGTTATAGTAGTATATGCATGACCTACATGAGGAATATCATTAGGATAATAAATGGGGGTTGTAACATAAAACTTTTTTGTCATGAATTATCAAAAAGAAGGATATATAAAAAACTAACTAAATCTCACCTTGATAGACTTTATTTATTAAATCATTCCAACCATCTTTACTTGTTCTTGATTGTAATCTTCTATCTTTTATAGTTTTTCCTAAGTACACTTTTGATAAATCTAAATGATAATTTACTGTTTTTAAGGTGAATAACTGATAATGGAGCCCGTTACTATAAGGTATCAAATCTTGATCAATTGTTTTTTCTTCATAAATTGGATTTAATTGACTATAAATATTCTGTTTTATTAGTTTTATTTCTCTTTCTTCATTTATTATAAGAAAATTCCAAATATGTTCTTCAGGGTTATTTTTTGACTCTCTATAATATAACAATTTTCTTTCAATCATATAAAACCAATAAACGTAGGATTTAAATTTCTTATTGTTTCTAATAAACTATATGCGTGGTTAGTTTATCGGTAGAATGAAACCTTCCCAAGGTTTTGAGCCGGGTTCAATTCCCGGACTGCGCATTTTATTAAAATTTATACGTTAAAATATATAATTTTTGATAATCTTATAAAACAATAGAAATATAAATTATTCATTCTTTTTTAATTATCTATTATCATGGAAAAAAATAAACTTTTTAGGCCAATCATTCTAATTTTTGGATTAATCACTCTTTTTATATTTATTATCTCTTTTACTGTTTTTTATACAACAGAACATTTTTCCTCAACTTGTGGATGTAAACTTCCTATTTGGGTGATTATTGTTTCAGTTTCTTCTTTAGGATTATTTGTTGGACTTTGGAGTTATTATTTTATTAGTAAAAATTTTATTAAAGAAAAAAGAGAAAAAGAAAAAAATCTTTCAAAAATTCTTGATTTTTTTAATAAAGATGACAAGGAAATACTTTTATTATTCATTAAAAATAAAGGAAAGATTAATCAAACTTCTATTTCAAAATCTTTGAGCTTGAATAAAGTTAAAGTATCTAGGATAATTTCAGAATTAGAAAAAAAAGGAATTCTTGAAAAAGAAAAAAATGGAATGACTAACAATTTAATTCTTAATGAAGAATTAAGAAGTCTCTTTTTAGAATAGTTTCAATTTTTGAAACCAACCTTTATAAACAGTTTCATTCATATTTTTCTATGCAAAATAGTTTAAATAAAAGATATAAAAGACATAAATTTCTCTGTCTAAGTTTGTTTTTATTTTTATTTGTAATTTTATTAAGTAATTTTATTCTTTCTACTCCAAATAATCTAAATGAAAATAATAGTGATAGTTTGAATAATTCTCTTTCTATAAATTTCACTTTAAATTATAGTTTTAATAATACCTTCATCCAAAAAGAGGTTTACTTCTTTTGGGGAATTGGTTGTCCTCATTGCGAAAATGTGATTAATTCAGGGGTTTTAGAAAAAGTGCAGAACATATCTGGAGTTTTATTATATAAATTAGAAGTTTATAATAATCAGTCTAATAGAGATTTATACTCTCAACTTGCTGATGAACTTAAAATAAGTCAGTATGATAGAGGAGTTCCTTTACTTATTGTTAAATGTAATAATTCTTCTTTTTATTTTGTTGGTGACCAATCAATTATTAATAATTTAGAAAAGACAATTAAAGAATGTAAACATTTAAATGACTTTAATTCAACAAATGAAAATAATGCTTCTAATCTGTTTAATAATCAAAAATTGACTCTTAGCACAATTATTGTCGCAGCTTTAATTGATTCAATTAATCCATGCGCTTTCGGAGTCTTACTCTTTTTACTTACTACCCTAATTTCAATAGCTTCAAGAAAAAGAGCATTAAAATATGGTTTGATTTATTCTTTCATTGTTTTCATTGTTTATCTTGCTGTAGGTTTAGGGATTATAAGCATAATTTCTAAATTTTCTGCTTTCCTAAATCTAATTATTTTAATGATCAGTATTTTAATCTTTTTTGGCGGATTGATTGAGATCAAAGATTTTTTCTTTTATGGGAAAGGTTTTTCTTTAAAAATTCCTGTAAAAGTTAAACCTTTATTAGAAAAGATTACTAAAAAAGGAACTTTACTTGCAGTGGTTCTTTTAGGGATTATTGTCTCTCTTGTGGAATTGCCTTGTACAGGTGGAATTTATCTAGCTATTCTAAGTTTAATGCATTTAAATAAAACATTTGGAATTCCTTATCTTTTAATTTATAATTTAATCTACATTTCCCCCTTGATAATAATTGTATTACTAAGTTATTTTGGGACTAAAATTGAAAAAATTCAAAATTGGATAGAATTAAACAAGAAAATTATGAGATTAGTTGCTGGAATTATTATGATTTTCTTATCTTTATATCTATTAAATTCATTATATCATTATATCTAAAATGTTTTCAATAAAAAAAATTCTTCCTGGAAACGTTTTATATTATCCAGGATGTTTAACAAAATATGTTCTTACAAATTTGGAAGAAAATTATAAGTCTATTTTAAATAATATTGGAATTGATTTTATAACTTTAAAAGAAAAAGAGTTTTGTTGTGGTAGTCCTGTTTTAAATGCGGGGCATGAAAAAGAAGCAAAAGAACTTGCTGAAAAAAACTTTAAATTATTTAAAGAAAGAAAAATTAAGAAGATTATTACTTCTTGTCCTGCTTGCTTTCATATGTTTAAAACGAATTACCCTTTATTATTAAAAGATTGGGATATAGATGTAGAACATGTTACTCAGACTTTGTCTAAGGCTATTGAAAAAAATAAATTTAATTTAAATCTTTTGATTAAAGAAAATTCTAAAAGAAAAAATATGACCTATCACGACCCGTGTCATTTGGGAAGATATGAAGGAATATATGATGAACCTAGAGAAATATTAAAAAATATTGGAAATTTAAAAGAAATGAAACTTACTAAGAATTATTCTTTTTGTTGCGGTGCAGGAAGTGGTGTAAAATCTAATTATACTCCTCTGTCTAATTCTATAGGAAAAGAAAGAATTAAAATGGCTAAAGAAACAGAAGTAGATATACTATGTACTACTTGTCCTATGTGTTATTTACATTTAAAGGAGAACTCTAAAAATTCTAAAGATTTTGAAATTAAAGAAATTAGCGAATTTTTTATTAATAAAAAAGAATAAAATGGAAAATATAAATTTAGATAAAGAAATATTAGAAAATAAAAAAAATCAAGAAGTAATACTTCCTATTGTTTATTCTTATAAAGAAAAAAGGGATAAAATTTTAAATGAAGAAGAAAAAGAAAGGCTTTCTAAAGATTTAAGAGAAATAAAAGAAAAATCTTTAGAAAATATTTATAACTTAAAAGATAAAGCTGTAAAAAATTTAATAAAAAATGGGATTCATGTTTTTGAAGCTAAAACTTCTGAAGAAGCGAATAAAATAATCAAAGAAATTATAGGGGAAGAATCTTTAATCGTTAAGTCTAAATCTAATGTTTCTAAAGAAATTGCTTTAAAAGAGAATTTAAAAGATAAAGAGTTAATTGAGACTGATTTGGGAGATTTCATTGTTCAAATTTTTGATGTTAAAGATTTACATCCTGTTCTTCCTGCAGTAAACTTTACACTTGAACAAATTTCTAAAAAAATTAATGAGACTTTTAATCAACAAATAAAACCGATTCCAGAAGAAATTATAAAATTTGTTAGAATCTATCTAAGAGAAAAAATATTTCAAGCAAAAATTGGGATAACAGGAGCTAATGTTATAAGTTCAGATGGTAGCATTTTTATTTTAGAAAATGAGGGAAATATCTCTTTAGTATCAAGAATCCCAGATAAACATATAATTATATCTGGTTTTGAAAAAATTGTTGAAACAAAAGAAGATGCATTAAAAATTATAAAAGCTTCTAGCATTTTTGGAACAGGTCAAGATTTTCCTGCTTATCTTAATATTATTTCTAGTCCTAGTAAAACTGCTGATATTCAAAATGAAATAATAACAGGAGCACAAGGAGCAAAAGAAGTTTATTTAATACTTTTAGATAATAAGAGAACAGAAATAATCAATTCTGAATTTAAAGAAATCTTATACTGTATTAATTGTGGTGCTTGTTTAAATTTCTGTCCTGTTTTTCATCAAATTTTCACAAGATATGGTAATGATTATTTTAGTGGGGCAAAAGGAGTTATTTTATCTTATTTTCAAGAGAATAGTCAAAAAACATATAAAAATGGAGCTTTTTTTTGTACTTCCTGTAAACAGTGTTATGAAAATTGCCCTTTAAAAATAAATCTTTCAGAATTAATAAAAAAATTAAGAATAGACATGGTCAAAGAAAAAATTGAACCAGATTCAATTAAAGAAATGATAAAAAATATTAATCAGTATGGAAATCCTTTTGGTGAGACAAATAAAGATCATTCTAATGATAATAAGTTATATTGTTGTTAATCCTTTACTTTTCATTTAATAAACAAAAAAGAAAATAAAAAAGAAAAAACTAACTAAACAAAAGTTTAGTTAGAAGAAAGAAAAGACCACCAGGGTTTTTTTGTGGTTATAACACTACCTGTTTCAGCATCGACTTGAGTTTCCAAGTTCATTCTTGCTTTAAATAACCCTAAGATTTTTGTTTCTTTTTGGGCTTGCATGTCATAAACTACTTTTGTTTGATTTCCATTTCCAACTTCTTTCAATTGGATGGTACAATTTTCATTTAGACTACAATTTCTTAGTCTTAATCTCTCCAAAGCTGTTTGTGAAGCAGTATCAGGCATTATTTTTATTTCAGCATTTTTTCCATTTGAGAAATTTACCATTAATCTTGTTCTTCCTAAATCATCAGTTTCAGTGTCTATCCTTAACTGAGTCCTTACTTGGCTTTTATTTCCCATTAATTCATTGACTCCAAATGCTACATTTTTTACTTGTAATCTCTGACCTAAACTATCAGTGTAATTTCCTTCTCTTAACATAATCCTTTCTCTTTCTTGTAAGCCTAACTGTTGTCCTACTCCTTGATTTTTAGTTTGTACTTGTGAACTAACAATTAATTGAGTTCCATTAGAACTTTCAGATTGAGAACCATTAGTTCCTGTTTCTTCATTTCCAGAAACAATTGTTTGTTTTCCACTTACACTATTTTGATTAGTTGGGGCAGAAAAAACTAGAGAAGTCATTACTAAGACAAATAAAAACATTGTTAATATTTTTTTCACTTTAATTTTTTACCTCCTTTCATATTTTTATATATAAACTAAATCTTATAAAATTTTCTAAATTACACTTCTGTTTTTGAAAATAAATAACTCCCAATAATAATAATTATTATAGAAGAAATAAATAAAACAAAAAAATCTAATAATAAACTTAAGTTAGATATTCCTGTTAAACTAAATCTTAATCCGTCTACTCCATAAGCTAAAGGATTTAATTTTATAATTTTACTTAAAAATAAAGGTAAGTCTGTAAAAGGGAATAAAGCTCCTGATAAAAAGAATAAGGGCATAAAAATAAAATTAACTATTAATTGAAAACCTTGCATGTCTTCTAATTTTGAAGCTATTGATGTTCCAACTCCTGCAAATAATGTGGATATTAAAAACATAAAAAATATTGCTAGAGGAATCATAAAAATATTTATTGGTTTAAATCCTATTATTAAAGATATCAAAAGAACGATTATGCCTTGAATTGTTGCAACTGTTGCTCCTCCGAATATTCTCCCTAAAATAATTTTATATCTTGGGACAGGAGAAACTAATGTTTCTTTTAAAAATCCGAATTGTTTATCCCAGATTATTTCTATTCCATTAAATAAAGAATTTGATAAAACGGTCATAGCAATTATGCCTGGAGCTAAAAATTCTAAATAATTTCCTCCTCCTGCTTTTTCAAAAATGGGACCAAATCCAAAACCTAAAGCAACTAAAAATAGTAAAGGTTGAGCCAGACTCCCTATTACTCTTGGTTTTGATCTCCAATATCTTTTAATCTGCCTAAGCCACATAATATATATCGGGGAGTTCATCTTCTACCCCTGAAGATTCTTCTTCTTAATCTCATATGATCTAAATTATTTGCAAATTCTTCTCTGATTGGTTTTCCTGTCAATTTTAAAAATGCTTTTTCTAATAAATCAGAATTTGTTTTTTCTTTTATTTCTTTAGAAGTTCCTATCATTACTATTTTTCCTTTATCAATTATTGCAATTCTATCTGAAATTTTATCTGCTTCTTCCATATAATGGGTTGTTAAAAAAACAGTCATTCCTTCTTGTTTATTCAATTTTTTTATATATTCCCATAAAAAATTTCTTGTTTGAGGATCTAAACCTAATGTTGGTTCATCTAAAAACAAAACCTTCGGATGATGAACTAAACCTCTTGCAATTTCTAATCTTCTTTTCATACCCCCTGAAAAATGCTTTACTAAATCATCTTTTCTTTCCCAAAGTTCTACGAGTTTTAATAATTCTTCTATTCTTTTTTTCCTTAATCCTTTTTTTATTCCATATAAGACTGCATGAAATTCCATATTTTCATAAGCAGTTAAATCTTCATCTAAACTTTCATCTTGAAATACAATTCCAAAAGAATGTCTAACTTCGTCTTTTTTATCATTAGCCAAAAAACCATTTATTTTTATTTCTCCTGAGGTGGGAGTTAATAAAGTTGTTAACATCTTTATTGTTGTTGTTTTTCCTGCACCATTAGGACCTAAAAAAGCAAATATTTCTCCCTTTTCCACATTAAAAGAAATGTGATCTACTGCACTAATATTATCAAATTTTTTAACTAAATCTTTCACTTCTATCATCTTTTTGTGTTTTTTAAAAAATATTCTTAATTTATAAAATTATCTAACCTTAATCTTTTAATTTCTTCCATTTTAGAAAACTTATTAAAAGGAAAAACTTTTAATTTTATAATAAAATAAACTCTTTTCAAATTTAAATTATTAAATGTTTAAAAAAATTATATGTAATAAATGTAAAAAAAAGGTTAATGAAAAATATAGCTTTTGCCCTCATTGTGGTAATTTTTTATCTGTAAAAAAGGAGTTTAATTCAATTAAAGAAACTAAAACTCAAGATTATGGTATGCTTGGGAGAAATGATTCTAATAAAAATTTTATTGAGGGAGAAATAATTTTGCCAAAAGGAATTGAAAAAATAATGAATTCTTTATTAAAAAATTTAAATCTTGAGATTAATGAAGTTTTAGACCAAGAAGATATTGAAAAAAACATTAAAAATCAAACAAATTTTAAAGAAAATTCTAAAAGAAAAAATATTCAAGGGTTTACTATCAATTTTTCTAATCTTAATCAAAATCCTAAAGTAAATATAATTCCATTAAACAAAATTTCTAAGTCTAAAAATAATAAAATAATAAATGAAAAAGAAGAGAAGTTAATTAGACCATTTACAAATGAACAAATTGAAAAATTCTCTAATTCTAAAAAAGAAGAACCTAAGACAGAAATAAGAAGATTTTCTAATACTCTTGTTTATGAATTTTTAGTCCCAGAAGTTAAATCTTTGGAAGATGTTTCTATGTTAAAATTAGAAAATAGTATAGAATTAAAAGCTATAGGAAAGAACATTTCTTATAAAAAGATTATTCCTATAAACCTTCAAATTCAAGATTTTTCTCTTTCTGAAGGAAAATTAATATTAGAGTTTTTATTAAAATAATCCTTAATTAAATTAATAACCCTATTCTTATTTTGAAAAGAATAAGCCGGAGAAAGAATAAGTAGGAATAAAATCATGAGCCTGCACGGATTTGAACCGTGGACCCCTACCGTATCAGAGTAGTGCTCTAAAACCAGGCTGAGCTACAGGCTCTTTCATTATTTTAATACTTAATTTAATAGTTATTTAAAGATTACCATCTTTATAACAAAACAAGTCAAACCCTTCATTGTTACCTTAAAGGGACTTGAGTTAAGTAAAAAAATTATTTCTTCTTTTGTTTGTTCCATCTGGCAGTTTTGCATTTAGGACAGATTAGAGGTCTTTCATCTCCTCTTTTCATCCAAGTGTGTCCACATTTTTCACACTTGTAAACTTCTTTATCCCCAAACACTTTTTCTATTGCCATAAAAATCATAAAGAACTGGAATATATAAAGTTTACTATTTAGGTTAACCTAGTAACCGAAAGATTTATATATTAGTATTACCTAATAAGTATACCTAATAAGTAAATATAAGAGGGCTTTCGCCCTCTGATTTCACCTGTCGTCAAACAAAATGAAATCAATAGAGATAAATGAACAGAAGTATAAAAACACTTGCCCTAATTGTAAGTCCGAAAATATAATTAAGCGAGGATTTAGAAAAACAGAGAACAGAGGAAAGATACAAAGATATTTCTGTAAGAATTGTTCTCACAGATTTGTAATAGATGATGGCTTTTTCCGAATGAGAAACAATCCTAATAAAATAACCTGCGCTTTAGATTTATTTTACAAAGGAGTTTCAACAAGAAAAGTTCAGGAACACTTTAAAGCATTTTATCCTCATAACTCAAGCCATAAATCTGTCTATAAGTGGGTTATAAAATATGCGGGTATGATTTCTAATTTTACAGATAAATTAAAGATTAATTCAGGCAAAGAAATACAAGTTGATGAAATGGAATATCATAGAAGAACAAACTCCAATAAAATGGGAGTAAGCAAGGATTGGTTTATTGATTCTATTGATTGTAAAACTCGTTATATGGTTGGCTCAAAATATTTTAATTCTCGAGGGCAAAAAGAAATTAAAGAAGTTTTAGGAAAAGTAAAATACAAAACAGAAGGTTATGTAACAACAATCACAACAGATGGCTACACTGCTTATGAAGAAGTTGTCAATAAAACCTTTGGTTGGAGCAATAAAGAGCAAAGGTATATGATAACTCATAATAAAGTTACTGCGTCAAAAGGGGAGGGATTCAACATAATGATTGAAAGATTGCATAACTCAATTAGAGAAAGAACAAAAACATTAAGAGGGTTTCATGGTTGCATTGAGTCAGCACAAGCAATAATGAAGGGTTATGAGATTTATTATAATTTCATAAGGAAGCACCAAACAATAGGAAAATGTCCTTATGAATTAGCTGTGCCTCATTTAATCCTTGTTTCTGAAAATAGATGGTTAGAGTTGATTAAATTAAGTAAGCACATTTAGAATAGAGTATAATCTTTATTATGTAATTCATGATTATTTATCAAAATTCGTCTATATTATCTTTCATAAAAGAGGATATTTCCTTTGCTACAAATTTTGCCCCGTTCTCATTAAAATGCATATCATCATACATGTAACCAAATGTTTTTGGAACTTTCTTTTCAAGATCAATACATAATATATCTTTATTATTTTCACATACTTTAAGGAGTCTTTTATTAAATGCCTCCATAGAATAAATCATTGTTTTGGTAGGATAGTAAATATCTCCAAAATCATAAGTCATCCAAAGACTTGCATCTTCTTCTTTAGTCATATTTTCTTTATATAAATATGGTTGAGTAATAAATATAATATTACTATTCCTTTCCTTAGACAATTCTATTACTCTTTCTAAAATATTCTCATAATCATCAAGTGCGAAAGTTAAATCAGGAATCTCATTAATCCAATTTTTAGCATTTTGTCTTTTTAGTCTATTTTCAACAAGCGTTTCACCAATTCCATCTTGAGGCTTAACACTGTTAAACTTCATTTCTATTGTTTTGTAAATCTTATAGGATATTGTTGATTTCCAAGAATATTCAGGCGTTACACTAAAAGTATAGCTTTCTGTTCTATCGAACTCGCTTTCATTAAATGGTTGCCAATCACTCTTTCTACTTAATTTGAATAACAAATCATTAGCCCCTGTTAAAATAATAATCAAATCAGGTTCATAATAATCTGGAAGATACTTAAGTGCAAGAAGATTATTTCTAAGACCGTGCCCACTCTTCCCTATATTCATTGTAACAACTTTTTTATTATCTACAGTCTTACCTAATTCGTTCATTAAAAGATAAGACCAAGTCTCTTTATTATCTAAATATAAACACTCAGAAGTGCTACCTCCTATAATCAAAATCCTATACTCATCTTCATGGTTTTTAATCTTATCACCCCTATAACCAAAACTATTAATTGTAAAATGGGATTCTCCACTTATTCCACTAAAGATATTTGGGTCTGGATTGAACAAATACTCAAAATTTGGAGGCCATACATAAGAATACTCGATTTTTGAAACATTCTTATAGTTGAGGTATTCAAAAAAAGCTAAACCTATAGTTATTGTAAAAAGAATAATAATACTATATGTTAGCACTTCTTTTAATTTCGTTTTCATTTGCACTCTTAATAGGTAGAGAAATCATGTTTTAAAAGATTACTAATGGCTTGCACATAAAAATTATCATAGTTAGACTTTTAAAGTGGTTATCATTACCCTCATTATGAAAATATTAAAATTGATTGGTTTTATATTCATCTATGTAGTTTTTACAACTATACTTTTTTTTATTTTTAAAATAAAATATCCACTTGCTCTTTATAAAGTTGTTTTAATCAGCGCTTCTTTGCTAATATTAGGAGGTTTAATAAAAAAATGGCTAAAGTAAAAGAGATATTTGATGAGTTTATGGAGGGGAGTAAAATGTTTGGTGAATTAATCTCTGCTATAGTAAATTTATTATTACTCTCCATTGTTTATTTTATTGGAGTTGGTTTAACTTCAATATTTGCAATGGTTTTTGGGAAAAAATTTATTGACGATAAAGCAACTAAAGATAGTTATTGGGAGGAACTAAACTTAACTACTCAATCATTTAAAGAGTATTATAGACAATTTTAAAATGAACATCTTAGGAATTTCTTGTTATTATCATGACTCTTCAGCAGCTTTATTAAAAGATGGAAAGATAGTTGCTGCAGCACAAGAAGAAAGGTTTACTCGAAAAAAACATGACACTTCTTTTCCAATTAATGCTGTAGAATATTGTCTTAAAAGCCAATATCTGAACATTGAGGATATAGATTATATTGCTTTTTATGAAAAACCATTATTAAAGTTTGAGAGATTGTTGTATCAACACTTACAATATTTTCCAAAAAGTTATAAAGTATTTCTTTCAAATATGCCTTCTTGGTTTAATGAAAAATTAAGAGTGTTAAAAACTATTAGAAAAAAAATAAAATATAAAAAAAATGTTTTATTTGTTGAACATCACATGGCACATGCAGCAGGTTCATTCTTTCCAAGTCCTTTTAAAGAATCTGCTATAATAACTATAGATGGGGTGGGTGAATGGACAACTACCTCTTATGGATTTGGTAAAGGTAATGAGATTAATCTACTTAAACAAATAAATTTTCCACATTCTTTAGGTTTGTTATATTCTACGATAACTGCTTATTTAGGATTTAGTGTTAATAACTCCGAATATAAGGTTATGGGACTAAGTCCTTATGGGGATACAAATAGAAAAACAAACGCATATTATAAAAAATTAAAGAATGTCATTGAGATAAAAGAGGATGGAAGTTATAAGCTAAATATGGATTATTTTACCTATTCTTATAAAAATAGGATGCCTTCAAAAAAACTATGTCTTCTTTTAGATGGACCAGTAAGAAATCCTAATGAGGCGATTACGCAGAGACATAAAGATGTTGCTGCTGCCTTACAACTAATTTATGAAGATGCTTTATTTAAAATTGCAAATTATGTCTACCAAAAAACCAAATGTGATAATTTAGTTATTGCAGGAGGTTGTGCATTAAACAGTGTAGCTAATGGGAAGATATTAAGGGAAACTTCATTTAAAAAAATCTGGTGTCAGCCTGACCCTGGAGATGGAGGCACAAGTATAGGTGCAGCCATATTTGTCTATAATGCTTTGCTAAATAAAAAAAGAGAATATGTGCTGGACAATCCTTATTTAGGACCAAAATATTCTGATGTTGAAATAAAAAAGTTTCTAAATGAAAATTCAATTAAATTTTCAGAATTTAAGAATGAAAAAGAAATTACTAAATATGTATCTAAACTAATCTTTGAAGATAATGTAGTTGGATGGTTTCAAGGGGGGATGGAATGGGGACCAAGAGCATTAGGAAGTAGAAGCATCTTATCTAATCCAACTAATCCAAAAATGCAAGAAATATTAAATTTAAAGGTAAAGCATAGAGAAAAATTTAGACCCTTTGCACCAGTAGTATGTGAAGATGATGCTTTAAAGTATTTTGATTGTGATACTCCAATTCCAAGACCAACAGACTTTATGTTAATGGTTTATCCAATAAAAAAAGAATGGCACAAGAAAATTCCAGCAGTAACCCATGTTGATGGAAGTGGTAGATTGCAAACTATAAGAAGAAATGATAATCCTCTTTATTATGATTTAATAAAAGAATTTGGAAAATTAAGTAAGATTCCTATTTTGATTAATACCTCTTTTAATATAAGAGGAGAACCAATTGTATGCTCTCCAAAAGATGCTTATAGATGTATGGTGGGAACTGGAATAGATTACTTAGTTATGGGCAAATTTTTGATTAAAAGAAATGATAATCCAAAAGATATGTGGGATAGTGAAGTATTAGCTAAGGATTAAGAGAAGGCTCGTTAGATTTATAAATAATAAAGAGATTATTTTAAAATGGAAGGTAATAGAAGTTTACTTGGTGAAGTTTGGGATTATTTAAAAGTCAGAAAGAAATGGTGGCTTTTACCAATCATAATTTTAATAATTTTAGCTGCTGCTTTAATCATATTTGGGCAAAGTAGCGCACTATCTCCATTTATTTATGCATTAGGGTAGGAAGTGAATTACTTTTAAAAACTAAATAGAGATACCCTCTTTTTATCAGAACAAGTCCCGCTTAGGTAACAATGAAGTCAAACCCTAAACTTTAAAAACCAATTTTTATTAGAGATTTTATGGTTAATGGATTTTATCAATATATCAAAGAAGCTTGGAAAAAACCAGATATTAAATTACTTAGAGAAAGGATGGTAGAATGGAGAAAACAAGAGGTAGTTACAAGACTAGAAAAACCCTTAAGACTAGATAGGGCAAGAGCTTTGGGCTATAAAGATAAAAAAGGTATAATCATAGTAAGAGTAAGAGTTAAAAGGGGAGGTCATAAAAGACCAAGGCCTAATAAAGGAAGAGGCGGAACAAGATTACATACTAATAAAAATTTGAGGATGAATTATCAATGGATTGCAGAACAAAGAGCTGCAAAAAAATTCAAAAATTTAGAAGTTTTAAATTCTTATAAAATTGGTAAAGATGGAGTTAATTATTTTTATGAGGTTATTTTAGTTGATCCAATGGTTAGAGAGATACAATCAGACAAAAATCTTAAGTGGTTAACTAAAAAAGAAAATAGAAATAGAGTTTTTAGAGGTCTAACTTCTTCTGCAAGAAAATCAAAAAGCGTTGATGATAAATAAAAAAATAGTTTTAATTCAATCTATCTTTTAAAGAGGTAAAACTGAAATTTATTTCAGTATACCTAAAATTTATTAAACTCGTTAACTTTTTATTTATTATGGAATTAAAAGGGAGTGAAACTGTTAAAAATTTATTAAAAGCTTTTGCAGGAGAAAGTCAAGCAAGGAATAGATATACCTATTTTTCAAGTGTTGCTAGAAAAGAAGGATTTGAACAAATCTCTTTTATCTTTTTAGAGACCGCAGAAAATGAAAAAGAACATGCAAAGATTTTTTTTAAATATTTAAACGAGATTAATGAAGCTTTAGAAATAACTGCAAGTTATCCTGCAGGTAAAATCGGAATAACTAAAGAAAATCTTTTGGCTGCTGCAAATGGGGAAAATGAAGAATGGAGTTCATTATACCCTGAATTTGAAGATGTTGCTAGAAAAGAAGGATTTGATGAAATAGCAGATTCTTTTAAAGGAATAGCAGAAGTAGAACAAGAGCATGAAAAAAGATATAGGAGACTTTTGAAAAATTTGCAAGAAGGAAAAGTTTTCAAAAAAGATAAAGTTGTCAGATGGAAATGTAGAAATTGTGGTTATATTCATGAAGGAAAAGAAGCTCCTGAATCTTGTCCTGCATGTAAACACCCCCAATCTTATTATGAATTGTTAGAAGAAAACTATTAATATGAATAAAGTTAAATTAAATATTTTTACAGATATAATAACAGGTTTATTATTTTTAGTCTCTGCTACTTCTGGGTTAGTGCTTAAATTTTTTTTACCAAATGGTTCTGGTAAGTTAGGTAGACTTTTTTTAAATTTAGTTAGAGAAAATTGGCTTAGTATTCATGATATATCAAGCATAGGATTTTTAATATTAATAATTATTCATCTATTATCACACTGGAAATGGATTTTAAATATCCCTTCAATGTTAAAACAAAATAAAAAATGACTAAAAAATTACAAATTTATAAATGCGAAATATGTGGAAATATTGTAGAAGTTTTAGAAGAGGGAGCAGGAACTTTAGTTTGTTGTGGAAAGCCAATGACTTTACTTGAGGAAAATTCTGTTGATGCTTCAAAAGAAAAACATATTCCCATAATAAAAAAAACAAGAGAACAGATTGAAGTTCAAGTTGGAGAAATTTTACATCCTATGATCGAAGAACATTATATAAAATGGATAGAATTGATAACTGAAAAAGAAGTTTTAAGAAAAAATTTAAATCCTGGAGATGAACCTAAAGCTGTATTTAAGGTTAATAAACTTATTTCTGTTAGAGCTTATTGTAATCTTCACGGATTGTGGATTTTTTATGAGCCTAGTTTATAATTTGAATTAATAAATTAAAATTCTGCATAAATTAATAAACAGTTTTTTATTAGTTTTCTTATGAGGTATAAACAACTTGCAGAAGTATATGGGGAATTGGCTTCTACCACAAAAAGATTAGAAAAAATTAAGATTCTTTCAGATTTTTTGATTAAAATACCAAATCAAGAGGAAGATATAATCTATTTGTTAACAGGAGAAATATTTCCAGATTATGAAGAAAAAAAGATAGGCATCAACTCTCAGTTAGTCATAAAATCTTTGTCAAAAGCTATTGGGGTAAATAAAGAAAAAATTGTTGAAGAATGGAAAAAACTAGGAGACTTAGGAGAAGTTGCTGAAAAATTAATTCAGAAAAAGAAGCAAATTACTTTACAATCTTATATACTTACAACAGAAAAAGTTTTGAAAAATATGAGGAAACTTCCAGAGTTAGAAGGAGAAGGAACAATCAACAAAAAAATAGCTTTAATTGTTGAATTGTTTACTTCAATTTCTGGATTAGAAGCAAAATATCTAACAAGAACTTTAATGGGAGATTTAAGAATTGGTATACAAAACAATACTTTAAGAGATGCTTTATCTTTAACTTTCTTTGATGGGAATAAAGACTCTTCACAAAAAATACAAGATGCTTTTAACAGACTTAATGATATAAAAGGAATATTTCTTATTTGTAAAAAGAGAAGCATTAAAGAATTGGAAGAAATAAAACTTGTTCCAGGAAAATCTGTAAAAGTTATGCTTGCTCAAAAAGTAAAAACAATTGAAGAAGGTTTTAAAGAAGTGGGAATTCCTTGTGCAATTGAATATAAATATGATGGAATAAGAATGGTTATTCATAAGAAAAATGAAAAAATTACTTTGTTTACGAGAAGATTAGAGAATGTAACAAAACAATTTCCAGAAGTTGTAGAATATATTAATAAATATGTTGAAGGAAAAAACTTTATTCTTGATTCAGAAGTTGTTGGTTTTGAAGAAAAAACAAAAAAATATCAACCTTTTCAAAGGATTAGTCAAAGAGTAAAAAGAAAATATGAAATTGAAAAATTGAGAAAACAACTTCCTGTAGAAGTTAATATTTTTGATATTTTATTTTATAATGATAAAGATATGATTAATGTTCAATTTGAAGAAAGAACAAAATTGATTAGAAAGATTGTAAGAGAAATTCCATTTAAGATTAGGTGTTCAAAACAACTTATAACTTCGAACGTTGAAGAAGCTGAAAATTTCTATAATGAAGCTTTAAAGAATAATCAAGAAGGGATTATGATAAAAAATTTAAAAGCTATTTATAATCCTGGAAGCAGAGTTGGACACATGTTAAAGATGAAACCAGAACAAAGAGATTTAGACCTTGTAATAACAGGAGGAGAATATGGAACAGGAAAAAGAAGCGGTTGGATTTCTAGTTTTATTGTTTCTTGTTTTTCTAATGGAGAATATTTAGAAATTGGAAAAGTTGGGACAGGGATAAAAGAGAAAGCAGAAGAAGGAGTTTCTTTTGAAGAGTTAACTGAAAAAATTAAACCTTTGATTATTCAAGAGATAGGAAAAGAAATAAAAATAACTCCTGAAATTGTTGTTTCTATTACTTATCAAGAAATTCAAAAATCTCCTACTTATTCTTCAGGATTTGCTTTAAGATTTCCTAGATTTATTTCAATAAGAGAAGACAAACCTTTATCTGAAATAACTAGCTTAGAAGAAATTGAAGAAGAATTTAAAAATCAAAAAAATTGATTTAAAAAAGCTTTATAAAGGATTTTTGTTATTATATTAGATGGATAAAGACAGTAATTACAAAATACAAAATATTGTTGCAACAGCTTCTTTAGGAAAACCTGTTCCTTTAACTAAATTAGCTAGAACTCAACCAAATACAGAGTATAATCCAGATACTTTTCCAGGATTAGTTCTTAGAGTTAAAGAACCAAAATCTGCTGTTTTAGTTTTTTCTTCAGGGAATCTGGTTTGTACAGGGACAAAATCTACCTTACAAGTTAGACAAGTAATAGATGCGGTTATAAAACAATTAAAGAAAATAAGTGTTAATATAACCACTAAACCAAAGATAACTGTTCAAAATATTGTAGCTTCAGGTACAATTAACTTAAAGTTGAACTTGAATTATTTGGCCTTAAAAATGGAAAATACAGAATACGAACCTGAACAATTTCCAGGATTAGTTTACAAATTAAATGAACCAACAGCAACTTTCCTATTATTTAGTAATGGTAAATTAGTTTGTACAGGAACAAAGAATAAAGACCAACTTGAAGAGAGCATGGATAAACTTTTAAAAAATGTTAAAGTTGCATTAAAAGATTATCACTAATTTTCCTTATTAAAAAATATAATTTTCTTTTTAATTTTTTATAAAGATTTTTATACTTTTACAATTTTTTTAGATTATGGAAAAGAGAAATAGAGAAACAATGCTTTATGTTGTAGGTTTCATATTTACTCTCATTTATCTTTATGTCTTTAGTCTATTTATATTTCTTGATGACTACCCTGTTGGATTAACTTGGATGTGTTATTTAGGGATGTTATTATTAATAATAGGCGTTTTTTTAAAAAATTCAGATATTATCTTAAGTCAAATTTATCTTCTTTTAATTCCAGATTTATTATGGG
>Ga0172375_10000655_pt1 | contig 55486 bp, 70 predicted proteins | sample LakKiv1m_FD_114537 | JGI IMG/M metagenome (GOLD analysis project Ga0172375, IMG submission 114537) | Freshwater microbial communities from Kabuno Bay, South-Kivu, Congo - kab_092012_11.1m | ecosystem: Environmental > Aquatic > Freshwater > Lake | place: Democratic Republic of the Congo...
AAAAACTCTGCGGAGTTTTTAGGCGCATTCACCAGCAGGTCTTACGCTAGATGAAACTACGCTCCAGACCATGCCGTACTCTGCGCGGAGAATAGGAATGTCCATCGAAGAGAGAGAAGATGAGGATCGAGATAAACGATTTCAAGAAGGAAGATTTTCATATCTTAACAAAGTCTTAGAATTAGGACGTTTACGAGAACCGCTTTTAGTGAAGTTATATCAGTATGATGCTAAAGGAAAATTGACTCAAGAAAATGTTGAAGCACAATTTTGTTGGACAAACAGAGAGGGTTGGACGGATATAGACTGGGATTTAAGTCGTCATAATCTTGAAAAATTTGATTTAAGTGCTTTCACCAAACACATTGATTTCTTAAAATAAATGGTAACCATCATTGAAGACGTAAATGTTCCAGGACTAGGAAAGATCATCCATACTGAATGTAATTGTATCAATCCATTGGAAGAGAAAGAAAAGCTTCTTAGAGAAGAGGCGGAAGGAATCCTGTCTAAAATTCATCCCGGAAATCAAGACGAGGATGTTTCTGATAAATTATGGGATGAATATAACACTAAATTACAGGAAGCAGAAGAGATTTATCAAAAGTTACATTCTAGTGCAGAATATGGTTTTTGTAAAGAATACTCTTATCTAAATAAAAAACTAGAAGCACTTCATTCCGTAGGCGCAAATGTCTTGACGGCAGAACAATTAGCTCTGGCTCAGATTAAATCTCTAATCGTTCCGAAAATAGAATTTAAAGAGTGTGATTTTGAAGGAAATTTTTATGACGGTTTTATTGAGATAGACGAAGCTTTTGTCTCTCAATATCCTAATTGTCTGAAGATTGGTCATCACTATCGTGAGGACAAACATACTTATGTTTATCATATTCATCAGCTTGATCAGTTACTGAGTTGTGACTTTCCTCATTTAGCTAAGGAGGGTACGTACGTTAAAGAAGGCGTTCTTTTCGTACCAGGCAAAGAAACAAAGTTTTATCTGTTAAGAGAATCTCTAGATTTAATTAATCCCGGTCTGGCCGAAACAGATAATTTGGGTAAAGATTTTGATCCAGAACGTTTCTTAGCTTCTCTTCCACCAGAAGATTATCTTGCTTTGGAAAGAGAAGAAGATCTTTTGCCAGTCAGGTATGAAGATTTTGGCAGCGATAGAAGAACACGCTGGTTGTTTGGAAAAGTGGCAGAAGAATATGGATTATTATTGGGGCAAGCAGCACAAAGAAGGTCGGAAGGATATGTTGCTTATCGTAAATTATTAAGTAACTCATTGGATAAGTCTCAAACACATACTGAACTTCTCTCTTCAATACCAGAAGAACTTCCTTCTTTCAAATTTGACCCTTTTTTAGGAATGTTCAATAAAGGACTAAAAGACAATGGGATTAAATCAGTTCGAGAAAGTTATCTCGAGAAGCCATCCAACCCTTTTAATTTAACTTTATTATTACAACGTTTTGAAGAGGGTGGAGAAATGTTTAATCCTTTTTCTTCGAGCATTAATGGCAAATCAAGCTTTGTGAGGGGGTTGATTCCAGGAGGATAATTTTACTCCACCAAGATCCCCAGCTTACCGGGAATAGCAGACTTAGCTTTAGGATTCTCGCTCTCTTCAGCTAGAACAATTTCTATCTCACAACTAAACTCCTTTTTTAAATATTCAGAAGCTTCTTTCATCACTTTCAATTCTTCAGCAGGAGAAGTAACGATGTAAGGCACTTTTGAAGGATCTTTCAATAATCCAGGTACAATTTTGCTGATATCCTTTCCTCGAGATTCTAAACTTGGGACTGCTAACACTTTACGCATGATCTCTCCCATATTATGGGTTACTTTAATCTCGGAAGAGACAATCTCAAATAAAGGATACAACCATGACTCAGCCACAAACAGAGTAAACCTCTTAGGCGTTTCTACTTTAGCTAACTTAAGGACGTTACGCATACTCTCAGCAGTGCTTTTAACTAACTCCTCTCCTGCTTCTGCTTTCAGTTGAATTTTAGTTTCATCTACTTCTGGCCATCCCGAAGCAGAAATCAATCCTCTTTCGTTTCCGCTCTCTCCGTTAATATACCGGCCTAACTCATTTAGTTCTTCACTTAAGTGAGGAGTTAAAGGATTCATCAATCTGCACCAAATGCTTAGGATTTCTTTCAAGGTATGCTCATCATTTCCTCCACGTCGAACGTACCAGCGTAAATCGTCATACATGGCAAAGTAAACTGTCGAAGCCAGTTCACGCAAATCATAAACTTTCATTGCTTCATTAACTTTTTTCAGATCAGCATGAGTTCTAGATAATAACCAGACATCAATACTCTTTTTGTGTTTACCTTTTAATTCTCTTAATTGTTCGCATAAAGCATAAATTCTTTCCAGGGCATTCTTGTAATTAAGCACCGTGTCTTCGGTCCACACTACATCTACATGAGGAGATCCTATATGTGCATAATATAGACGCATGGCATCTACTCCAAACTTCTCAATCGCTTTAGGAATAGGTTCAGCTCCGCCTTTACTCTTAGAAATTTTACTGCCGCTTCCGGTAACCCACCAGTTCACAAAAATTCCTTGGGGCCATTTAGCTTCGGGCAGGATAGCCACATGATTCATCAGGAATACCGGGAAGTGAACGGTTTTATGCTCTTTCCCCCCCAGATTAATGTCAAGAGGATAGAAGTAATCAAATTCTTCCTTTATAGGTTTCCAATTTTCTTTCCCTTGACCTTTTCCTAAGAAAACGTAATCGAAAAATTCTTCTGTAAGTTCCTCAGTTTTAACGGCCTTGTTACTAGTCCATTTAGAAACAATATAATAAGCAGGATAGAGAGTGGAATCACTAATAGGTTCTATGGTCCATTTAGGATCAAAAGGAAGTTTGCTTCCTAACCAGTTCCCTAACCGAGCACAAGCACGATCGCCAAACCAGTCTAGTACTCCAGAAATATTACTATGATACTCTTGCGGATAAATGTTCATCTCTTTAGCTTGCTCCTTACTTCTCTCTTTCAGTTCAAGATCGGAATATTTAATGAACCATTGATCATCAATCTTTTTTATGATTACTTTTCCTCCGCAACGACAAATAACTTCTTCCGTCAAATCATGCATGATGTCTGCTTTTCCTTCTTCAATCAAACGAGCTTTCATTAACTCTTTAGCCTCTTCCACTTTCTTACCGGCGTACTCCTGAGAAGCTTCTCGCATGATTCCGGTATGGAATCCGGACTTGTAAATTTCTTTAGTAGCTTCTTCTAGTTTAGGATCATCTAAAGAAGAAATGCCCATCTTCTGAACAATCTCTTTAGCCGGAAATTCGCCATACCCTTCCGTCTTAATTATGGGGATTAAACCAATCTTCTGCACCAGTTCAGGGTTAATGTTATATTTTCGACATTCTTCCGGATGATCCTGCAAAAATTTCAAAGCTACATAATCGTAAGGAGCATCACTAGGTACGCAAGTTACGATTCCGGTCCCCATTTTTGGATCACAGAAAACAGCGGGAAGAATTATTATATCCTTTTCTACTCCTGGAGCTCGAGCATATTTTCCAAGATATTTTTTAGGATCAACATCCTCTTTCAGCAACACATCTTCTTTTTGATAGGTTAACTTTTCAGCAGCTTCCTCGCTGACGATCCAATCCTCTCCCTCGATTTCTATTCTAACATATTTAGCATCAGGATTTATCCAAAGATTAGTCTGGCCATAAACGGTTTCCGGCCTTAAAGTAGCTGCCATTAAATATTCTTCTCCAATCTTGAACTTAAGTAAAGTAAATTCTTGCTTTTCAGCATTTCCTCCTTTAGAAATATCAGTTTCAGAAGGATCTACCGCTACTGGCCCACAATTGACACAAGCTGTAGCAAAATATGGTTTCTGTACTAAAAGGTCTTTTTGTTGTAATTTCTTAAACTGCCATTGGATGAATTTTTCATAGTCCTTATAGATGGTACAAGTAAAACGATCCCAGTCACAAAGGAAGCCGAATTTCTTCCAGTAATCATTAACATAGACTTGGTTGAAGAAGTCTACCACTCGGTTAGAATCAGTTAAGGTCTGAAGGGTATCTTCAGAACAACCGTTATTCTTCAAATAGTTGATCCAATTCTCGTCGTTCTTTTTAATCTTATTAGCAAAAGCAATAGCTTGATTACCAGAAGCATGCGTTCCTACCGGGAATAAAACTTCTTTACCTTTCAGCCTTTCATAGCGGCAGATGGCATCAGTATACGAAAATCCACGCATATGTCCTACATGCAAGTAACCAGAAACGCCGGGGTAGGCGAAGATCATCATGAACTTATCTTTATTCTTTTTGACACTAGCTTTACCTAGCTGAGCATCCTGCCAGGCTTTTTGCCACTTATCTTGAATGTTGTTCCACTCTAAAACCATATCCTCTAGGGAGTGGAAGGTGGTTTTTAAAGGTTATGGGGAAACCAAAGAGATTTGTATTATCTTACAAAAATTTCAGGTGGTGTTGTTACGAGTACTTTTCTTTAAGTCTAAACACTCTTTCTTCTCATCATTAAGTAGACTTTCTCATTAAATCCTGACTTTCTTCCAGTTCTGGCAAGTATATAACCTGCAAGTGCGCTAACTAAAACTGCAGGAACATCTTTTATATCTGCTGAGCCAGGTAGAATTTGTGGTAAGATGGTTTCACCCAATGTAAAATAAGTACTGATTGCAGTTGCTGAAATCTCTGGGAAATATTGTCCTATTCTTTGTAAGAGTTTACTTTCTCTCTTTTGGCCTTGATATTCAATATAATCCCCTACAAATCCAGAAATTGCGGGAATGACGAAACTCTCTGGGGAATTGCCAACATATGGAGTTATATTTGCATTATTAATTAGTGGTTCTATTGTTCCCATTATTCTTTCTGCAGGTGTATGGGGTACAGAATTTCTGTAAAAAACAGCTTCAGCTAGAGGAACTGCACTTGCTAAAATGCCTTCCAGTTTATGGCTTATCATACCACATGAACATGTGCTTTTCTTTATAAAATTTTCGGTTTATTACTACTCTTTAGTGTCTAACAACTAATCCTCTCATTAAAGTTAGATTTATATTGTAATCGTATTTCCAAAACCTTTATAAATAAAGATACTTTATTGATATCAATTGATACTTATGGGAACAAAAGCATTAGAATTCAATGAAACCGAAATTGTACAAAAGGAACAAGGTAAGACTAGACGTTATCCTAATCTTAATACCGTTTTGATGGTAGAAGATTATCTTAAAGAACATCGTGATCTTCCTGTTAAGATATCTGACATTAAAAAGCGATTACCAAAGAAAATTATGCATCAAACTCTAAAAATTGTTTTAGAATATTTATGGAAAAGCGGAAAAATAATTTATGGTCCAAAAGGGATTCAATGGATTTATGCCGAACCAGAACATTTAAGGAAGATGTTAAAAAATGTGGTGGAGATGTAATTCATGTTCTTAGGAAAGGAAGTAAGGGTGTTTCTAAAAGGATTGGCTCAAGAAAGCTTTTCAGAACTAAAAAAAAGAAATGATGGGGAAGCGCAGAGTATTATTCGTTCAGTGGAAAGAGTTATTGAAGTTCTGAAACAGAATCCTCAATTTGGAGATCCATTGAAGAAAGATTTAATTCCAGAATCTTACAAAAAACAAGGGATTAAAAATTTATATCGGGTGGAATTATCAAATTTTTGGAGAATGCTTTATACTATTGAAGGGGATAAAATAGAAATATTTGTTTTTATACTAAATATTAGTGATCATCCCGAATATAACAAATTATTAGGATATAAATAATGAAAAACCAAGAGATTGCTCAAATCTTGTACGAAATCGCTGATTTATTAGAACTGCAAGAAATAAAGTTTAAACCACAAGCCTACCGTAATGCAGCCCGTTCTATCGAATCCCTTTCTGAAGATATCAAAGCTATTCATCAAAGAGGAGAATTACAGAAGATTCCTGGAATAGGAGAACATATCGCTTTAAAGATAGAACAATTCTTAGAAACGGGGAAGATAGATTATTATAATAAATTAAAAAAGGAAATAGGCTTTGATATAGAACAACTATTACAGATCCCTGGACTAGGACCAAAGAGAGTTAAGATCCTGCATCAGAAACTTAAAATTAACAGCATTGACGACTTGGAAAAAACTATCAAAGCGGGGAAACTAAGGATGATCCCTGGATTCGGAGAAGAGATGGAGAAAAATTTCCTAAAGGGGATAGAATATATTAAAACTAATCCACGACGTTATTTGTACGCCCAAGCTCTTCCTATCGTTAACGACGTATTAAGTCGTCTACGAAAACTACCTTTAATTAAAAAAGTTGAGGTTGCTGGATCGTTTAGAAGAGGAAAAGAAACTGTAGGCGATCTAGACTTCTTAGCTACTTCTCCCCAACCAAAAGAAGTTATTGACTATTTTACTAAACTGCCTGACGTTAAGGAAGTTCTCAATAAAGGAACCACTAAAAGTTCTGTGCGCTTAAGTAATGGCTTGCAAATGGATTTAAGAGTAGTTAAAGAGAAAGAATTCGGTTCGGCCATGAATTACTTTATCGGAAGTAAGGAACATAATATTTCTTTACGCAAATTTGCTCTTTCTAAAGGATATACTTTAAGCGAGTACGGCCTGTTCAGGTTAAAAGACAAACGCTGGATAGCAGGAACAACAGAAAAGGATATTTATAACAAACTGGGAATGAGTTATATCGAACCGGAGCTGAGAGAAAATACTGGAGAAATCGAAACTTCTCTCAATAACAAGCTTCCTAAATTGATAACTAAAAATGATATTCAAGGAGTTTTTCATAATCATTCTACTTGGTCAGATGGAGAAAATTCCTTGTTAGAGATGGCTCAGCAGGCAGAAAAATTAGGCTTTAAGTTTATTTCTTTCAATGACCACTATAGCAACCTAGGCATTCTTAATCCTCTTAAGGAAAAGAGATTAGGTGCTTATCTAAAAGAGATAGAAAAAGTTAGGAAGAAAGTTAAAATAAAGGTATTTTCTGGAATTGAAATTGATATTCAAAAGGATGGTTCATTAGATCTTAATAAGAAGTGGTTTGATAAAATAGAAGTGATTGTTGCTTCCGTGCATACTTCTATGCAAATGCCGGAAAGAGAAATGACCGCTCGAATCATAAAATGTTTAGAGAATTATCCGGTCACTATTTTAGGGCACCCCACCGGGATCGAACATGGAGAACGTGCAGGAATAAATGTTAACCTGAACAGGGTGTTTGAAGTGTGCCGAAAAAAAAATATCCTTGTGGAAATTAACTCTTCCCCACTACGAATGGACCTTAACGGTTTACAAGTCAAGTCGGCGATTAAAGCCAAATGCAAATTAGTTATAAGCACTGACGCCCACGAGAAAAGCCAACTAAATTTTTATCCGCTAGGAATACTTTGTGCCAGGAGAGGATGGGCAGAGAAGAAAGATATTTTAAACTGTGGGAATCTTAAACAGATAGAAAAAACTTTAAAAAAACAATAAGAGAAACAATAATATTAAAAAAGTTCAGCTTTCTTCTTCTGCTTCGCCGAGACTGTCTTCAAACTCGTCAGCGCATTCCTTAGAACAGAATACATATTGTTCCCCTTCAATAGTACGAACAACTCGTTTCTCGGCGCTTATGGCAGTTCCGCACTCAGAACATTCTTCAGCTTCTTTGTCATCATCTTCAAAGCCTTCTTTGAAACCATCTTCTTCAGTAGCGTCTTCATCTTCAAGTACTTCTTCAGCAGGTTCTTCTCCATCCTCAAATACGTAGTTTTTCATGATTTAACCCCCTTTTGACCGTCCTTTTTTAAATTTTGTGTATATATCAAATATAGGTTCATTTTCCCCATTTGTTCAGTAAGCGTTTAATGCGGTTGATGGAACGTTCCCAAGAGAAAGAGTAAGAAATAGTCTTACGTGCATTCTGAGAAAGCCGAGCGCGAAGTTCAATATCGCGCAGGATGCGTTCGATCTTTATAGCTAGAAGAGCCGGACTTACTTTCGGAAAGAACAAGCCGTTATAATCTTTAACCACATATTGTTTAGGGAACCCTACTTTAGTCACAATGACTGGCAATCCTGAAGACATCGCTTCTAACGTCGCTAAAGAAGTGGTCTCGGTCAAACTGGGCATGACAAACACGTCCATTGCTTTAAGGTAATCTTCAACATTATCCACAAAACCGGTAATTAAACAATTAGGAATTTCTTTAAACGGCTGGACTTGGTCTTCAGGCCCGTCACCGACCATGAGCAAGAAATTATTGCGGCGATTACGCACTTTTTGGAACGCTTGTAATAAAGTATGAACATTCTTCTCTTTGGAAATTCTTCCCACATAACCAATGACTATCTTGTCCGGATCAATCCCGAACTTAATCTTCCAGGGTTTCTTATCGCTCACGGGAGAGAAACGCACAATGTCTACTCCTAATTTAGCCACCTCAATTTTTGTGGTTACACCCTGCCTTTCTAAGCTAGATTTAAGTTCGTGGTAAGGCACGAGAATCTCGTCACATTGATTATAATAGTGTAAAAACACTTTACGTAGAATCTTTACCATGGTTTTCTTGAAAATATGCGGTAAAAATTTTTCCATTAATTCCCAGGTGATGGTATGTACATACAACACTACCGGCTTCTTAACTTTATGTGCGTAACGGATAGCCAGATAGCTGGCTAAGGCCGGCCCCTGCACAAACACTAAATCTGCTTCGTCGATCGCCTCACGAATAAGTTTACGGTTGTGTCGAGAGAATTTAATTGTAGGATAATCGGACATCTCTATCCATTTAGAAGTTTCCAGATAAGTTACTTTACTGCCTTTCTTCATCCCTAGATTAGGCACTAATAAAGAAATATGAAAATCCTGCTCAGATCTTTTAATGAATTCTTCCATAAATTTCAAAGTCCCGTCTACCTTGGGATAGTACGTGTCTGCCACAATCAGCAGTTTCAGGTTATTCTCGCTAAAGCTCATTTTACTCGAAAAAACTTCTCCCCGAAAAAGGTTTTTATTTTAAGTCCTTCTTTTATGGCTCGGAACAAGATAAAAAACATTAATGGATACACTGCTTGAAAACGTTGGCTGTGAAAAGAGCGCAACGCCGCCAGTTTAACTTTAAAATATTTAGTTACATTAACATAAAGAGCAGGATGTTTAGTCTGGAAAGAGACCGGATTCCACACAGAATAAGTATACAACTCCGGTTTTACTCGGCTCTTCTCCCATAAATCTAAACAGATCTTGTACGCCTCTTTATGATCCGGATGTGGATCGTCAGGACAATGAGTGAAAATCTTAGTGACTTTTTCCTTATCGATCAGTTGGATAAGCTCAGAGGAAATATTCTTGCTCAAGTATTCTTCATAAAATTTAAGCTCCGTCAAGTCGTAAAAGATTATACGACTTAGTTTCATAACCTTGCTGGCATCAAAAGCTTCCTGAGAACGCATCTGCTGGACTATCCCTGCTTTAAGCCAAGGATGAGAATTCTCTCCGAAAGAGAACACTACAGAGATAACTTTGTGCCCTTCAGAAGCATATTTAGCTAGAGTACCTCCTGCACCAATCACAAAATCGTCAGAATGAGCCCCGAAAACGACAATAGTCTCTTTTTTCCCGTTATTATTCATTATATTCTGGAATATATTTGGGATTTAAGAAGCTTTTTGTTTAAACAAGCAAGAATAATAAAAAATTAAATATGAGAGATGGGGGTTTTATCAGCCAAATCGGCAATGTAAGTAAGATCATTCAAAGATATCACTTCGGTATACGCCTGCTCCAAACCATTTAGAGCTTGTTCAAAAGAATCTTGAGTTTCATCCAAAACTCGAGAATAATTCATGGTAAGAACTTTAAACTTCTCTACCATATAATCAAAAGTTAGTCTGCGCGGAGAGATTCCCCCCAATTCTTGACGTTTCACACCCAAATAATGTGATCTCTCTTCCTGAGAGTTTTCTCTCTTATACTGCTTAGCCGCTGCAACCTCAGGCGCATCATCGGAAGTGATAACTAGGCCCATTTCCCGATCAAACTGTAAATTGGCTAGTTCAAGATTAAACTCAATCAGAGAATCCTTAGCACTTTGATAATTTACCGTTTTTCCATCAGCAGCAGTTTTTAATAGAACGTAAACTGGATCTCGTGAGTGGATCAAAGTATCTAACAGTTCGCCCACATTCTTAGGAAGGTCTTCCGCCTTAGCTATAGCTTCCACAGTATTATAAAGAATATCTTGATGCCTAGTCACCATTTCTACAAAAGGAGCAATTTTTTCTCTGAAACCAGCATCAATGGCTTTAACTCTGGAATCGTCTCCAAATTGGCCTAAGGTGTGTTCATAATATTGAATAAAAGAGTTGCTCGCTAGTTGAGAAGAATGAAATTGTTCTATTCTCAAAGACAATATCTGCAAAGCGTCTAAAGTAGTATCTGTAGTCATTTTTGTATCACCAAGTACCTAAAAGTGCCATTTCTTTATAAATGTTTTGTTACTAAAGAGTGATAAAATATAAGAGAGTTACAAAAACATTTAAATACTTTCTCTTTACTTCTATTAATATGTTAAGCCAACTGTTAAATTTATTGAAGTTTTTACTGGTTGGCACTATTACTACTGGCACTACTGCTTCCTGCTAAAGGGAAGTTCAGAGCTGGTTTTTCTTTATGAAGAGTGGTTCTGAACAGAGTGCTCTATATCAAAATGATCCCAGAAAGAATAACTTTGTATCATGGAGGACGCCGAGAAGAACTAGAAGGAGTAATAAACTCCGGTTTAGATCCAAAAAGAGAATTTTTCTTGACCCCGCAGCGCATTTTAGCGGAAGAAGCTAGCAACGGACATTGGCCTTATAACAAAATACTGACTTTAGACTTACCATCAGAAGTATTTCAAGAAGGTCTAGATCGGGGAGTATTAAAGTTAAAGGATTATCTTGGATCTATACCTGTTGAAGGATGCAAGGAAGTGGTAGTTAAAGCCGGAGAAGGGATAGAACTTATCAACCGTTATCTTTGGCAGTCCAGATCATTAACAAATAAGGAGGATTAAATATTTAAAGAACCTAAAAATGAACATAAAAACAGGATAAGAGGAATGATAAAAAATGAAAATATTAGCCCTACACGCAGATTTTATTGAATTTGAAGCTAAAAAGAAAGCGATTAAAGATGCCGAAGAAATTCCTGAAAAGGAAGGTAAGGTAAGAGTAGAAGAATGTTTAGTGATCTTTTCTGCAGTAGAAAAGCGTGACGAAGAAGATCTTAAAAAAGTAATAGATATTTATGTTAAAGAAATAAAAGATATCGCTACCCAAGTGAAGGCCAAGAATATCGTCTTATACCCATATGCCCATCTTTCTTCCAGTTTAGCTGCTCCTAAGATAGCCGAAGAGGCATTGAAAGAGGCAGAGAAAATCTTCAGCAAAGAGAAAGAATACCACATCACCAGAGCTCCTTTCGGCTGGTACAAATCATTTAACGTGGCCTGTAAAGGACACCCCTTATCTGAATTAAGCAGAAGTTTCAGCACCCATCCGGAAGAAGAAGAAGTTCCTGCTCATGGTGAAGCTAAGGTTAAAGCCGCGAAAGAAGAAGCAATCGATCCGAAAAAGTTATTAGCACAAATTTCTCGAGCCAGGCTGGACACGAGCAAACTTAAAGACAACGATCACCGTATTTTAGGACAAAAGTTAGACTTGTTCTCATTCCACGACGTAGCTCCAGGAATGGTCTTCTACCATGATAAAGGTTTGACTATCTATAACGAGCTGGTCCAATTCTGGCGGGAAGAGCACCGTAAATCAGGTTACCAAGAAATTTCTACTCCACAAATCCTAGACAAGAAGTTATGGTTAATTTCTGGTCATTGGGACAAGTATAAAGAAAATATATTCCTTACCGAATACGAGAGAAGAGAGTTTGCCGTTAAACCCATGAATTGTCCGGGAGGAATGATGGTTTACAAATCTAGTCCTAAAACGTACCGCGATCTGCCTTTAAGAGCAGGCGAATTGGGCATTGTCCATCGACAAGAAATGAGTGGAGTATTGGCGGGATTGTTCAGAGTGATCAAGTTCACTCAAGATGATGCACACATTTTCTGTACCGAAGAACAGATGGAACTGGAAATAAAGAATATTATCGACCTGATCGAATTGTTCTTCAAGAAGTTCAAGTTAGAGTTTGATCATGTAGAACTTTCCACTCGCCCGGAAAAGAGGATTGGAGAAGATAAGGTCTGGGATAAGGCTGAAAAAGCTCTGGAAGACGTCCTCAAGAAGAATAAGATGAAATATAAGGTAAATGCGGGGGACGGTGCTTTCTACGGTCCAAAGATTGATTTCCATGTCAAAGACAGTTTGGGAAGAACCTGGCAATGTTCCACCATCCAGTTAGATTTTGCTATGCCGGAAAGGTTTGAATTAGAATATGTCGATAAGGACGGAAAGATGAAACGGCCGGTGATGTTGCATAGAGTTATCTACGGCTCCTTAGAACGGTTCATTGGCATCATGTTAGAACACACTAACGGAAATCTTCCTCTGTGGATTTCTCCCCTCCAAGTAAAAGTATTAACTGTAACGGACAGAAACACTGATTTTGCTCAGCAGATATTACAAAAGTTGCATGAGAACGGATTCAGAGCAGAGTTAGATGATCGTACTGAAACTATCGGTAAGAAAGTCCGTGATGCCCAGATGGAAAAGGCTAATTACATCTTAACTATCGGAGATAAAGAAGTGGAGAAGAAATGTTTAGCTGTCAGAACTCGTGGGGGAGATGTTAAATTTGATGTAAAAGTGGAATCTTTCATCCAGGAGTTAGTGGAAGAAAGAGATAAAAGAAAATAATAAAAATATTTTTATTTTTACTTTGTTTGTTTCGGGGTTTATTTTTTACTTGCCACAAGCATTACTTGAGCTGCATTCTGGTTTAGTAAAGGTAGTCTTATACCAAGTGTTGTCTCCTATGTGGATGCGGTATGTGACATATTCACACTTGTTATCACAACTGACTAAATCCCAGTTGGAAGTGCTTCCATAACCTACGGAAGTAGTATGATCTACACTCATGACTTTTTCACAAGGCTGAGGTAAGCTATAACTAGTGTTGTAATCTCCACTTCCTACACTATCACATCCTGATACCCCAAAAACTAAAGCAGCTAGTCCTACTAATACTGATTTACGTAAAGTTAACATTTTAATGACCTCCGGTTTAATTTTTATTGAAAATTATAGTTTAGATACAATTTTCAATGCCGATGGTATTCTAAAGTGCTATTTCCACTAACTCTTTCTACTTCCAGAATAGTTCTCTTTGCTTTTGCTAGTTTAGTAGTCATGTTAATCACTTTTATGATGAAATGAAAGGTAAAAGTAGTATATAAGTAAATCCCTTCCAATTTCATTCAAAATAAGAATAGAGTTAATATCCGATAAGGTTATTTCCTGCTTAGGAGAGAAATCTTGTCTGGCCGTGCGCACTCGCGCTGGTGAAGTAAAAGTAGAAGACTTCATTAAAGAACTGAAAGAAGAGAAAGAAAGAAGAATGTTCAAATAATTCTTTGATTTATTTTATTTTTCTTATTAAATTTTTGGTTTATTTATAGTTGATAAATATCTAAAGAAAGTTCTGCTAATTGACGATAGATATCTTTTAGATGAGCAAATGGACCTCTTCCCCATCTTGACCCGGTCATGATACTAGACCAATTATCCATGGTCTTACAGTCTAAGTCGTGGATAACCACCCCGTTAGGAGCATATCCAAAAGAGTGATAACGCTGACCAGCATCTTCATGATAACCATGAGCAACTAAATGCTCTTCTAAACGTTTCAATTGAGGCAAAAGAGCAGGATTCCTTCTTAAAAAGGATGAATCATCCACATCACCAACATCGCCTAGATCTTGAACTAAATAATAACTATCAAACAGCCCATCTTCTAAAGAGGTCCTAATGACAACAGCGAAAGGAGTAATTGGTATATCTGGCGCGTAGAGATCAGCTTTAACACTTACAGCAATACGCATGTAATAAGGATCACGTACTTTTATCCCCAGTTCTCCCGGAATCAAACAGCAGTAAGTTCCATTCATCCAAGAGTATTCCGTTCCCCCAACTAAAGCAGAACGCACCACACGAAGAAGTTCTGAATTATTCTGAACAAGATCACGAGTACGTCTAGTACTATCAAAGAACTGTTCTAAATATTCTCCCCCGCTGAACTCATAAAGGGGGTAAACGAGAACTATTTATAAACACTTCTATTAAAAATTACTGCCCAGTGATTACATCCCTTCCCTTAATCAAGTAAACTCGGTCGTTCTCTCTCACTCGAGTCGGAACCCGGACTGCCATTATCGTCCCTTTCTTAGCAACAAGAACTTTACCTTTATCTGTATGCATCTCATTAACTTTCGTCTCGGTGTACCCCGAAGTTGGTCCGACGAAAGCAAGAGTATCTCCTAACTTTACTTCTCCCGTCTCGATCTTAAATTCAGCCACAGAATTTTTACGATAATAATTACTTACTTTACCAATCTGGACTTTCTCTTGAGTAGCCTTACTCCCGTACAAGTCAGCTCGCTCATGGTGAGGATATTCTACCAAATAACCAAGAGAAAAATCTTTATTATACACTTCCTTTAATCTTTCGGTTAAAGAAAAGATTAAAGCAGAAGTGAATCTTTTTTCTTTAATTGCCGTTAAAGCTTCTCTATATACAGAGACAATTTTAAACACATATTCTGCACCGCGGTTCCTTCCCTCAATTTTCAAACTATTTACTCCAGTGGCCAGAAGCTGAGGAAGAAGAGGAAGAGCACACAGGTCTTTCGCGCTCATTACAAAATTGTTTTCTAAAACCAGCTCCTTATTCTCTTCATCAGTAATCTTGTATTCCCTTCTACAAGGTTGTAAACATTCTCCTCTATTTGCGGACTTGCCAAAGAGGTCATAGCTCATAAAACAACGGCCGGAAAGAGAAATGCATCTCGCTCCATGAATAAACATTTCTGTCTCGATCTTAGCTCTTTGTTTAATCTCTTTAACATCCTCCAATGAACATTCTCTAGCTAGAACAATTCTTTCTACACCTAATTTCTTCCATAGTTTAGCTGCTTCGGAATTAGAAACTGAGGCTTGAGTGCTTAAGTGCACCGGTATTTTAAACTCTTTACATCCCCTTATCACCGCTAAATCCCAGCAGATTACTGCATCAATTTTAGCTGTTTTTAGAGTTTTGAGAATCTTTTCTAGCTGTTTCAATTCTTGTTCGAAAACAATAACATTAACCGTGCAATAGGCTTTAACTTTCTGCTTGTGGCATTGAGCGACTAATTTCTTGACTTCCTTAAGCTCAAAGTTACCCGCAGCCGCCCGCATATTCATGCCCTTAATTCCAAAGTAGATGGCATCTGCTCCTGCTTTTATGGCTGCTGTAAGCATGGCCCAATCTCCCACGGGAGCAAGTAGTTCGGTCATAAGAAGGATTTAATTATGGAAGTTATATATTTTACTAAAGTTAATTTTATTAAGGATGAAAAAATAAAACTATTATGGGATTATTTTACCGCTTGTTAAAAACTTTTGAAAAGAACAAAGCTCATCAAGAGTTATTGGAAGATTATGTTTTATTAAATGAGATTACTTCAAATCTTTATCAACTCCTTAGTCGTTTAAGAAAATTGCATGAAGAATTAGTAGCTTTAAGAATCTCTTCTCAGAAAAGTCAGCGAACCGGAGGACTAGGATTAGATAAAACTCTTTTTATTAAAGAAGAACTCCTTCCTAAACTTAAAAAATTATCTTCTAAAACGGAACAACGTTTCTTAACTTTTACCTCAAATTTAGAAAAAAAAGAACCCGTTAGTATCATCGAAAAAGATGAGATTCATAAGGTGATAGAATTTTTAGAAAAGATTCAATTATTATTGCATAGGTTAGAGGGTTTAGAAGAAAAAAAACCTTATGAACAAATTTTATCCTTAGAAGAAGTACTTAAAGAAGTAGTATCTCTTTGTCATGACCGTTTATCTAAAGATCAGCTTATCCAAGACTTAATTAGGAGAGTTCAAGAAGAGGAAATAAGTCCTTTATTGAGAGATATTTATGAAAATTCCCAATTTCATCCTCTTAGTCCAACTTCTCTTATTTATTATCTTAAGAAAAGAGATCTTAGAAGATTAGAGAAAGAGACTTCCAGAATTAATGCTTGTGCCGATCCCAATTTTCAAGTGGAATGGAGAAAATGGTGGAAAGGAAGACAATCTCCTGAAGTTGATCAGACTACTCCCATTAAATCTCCTCATATTAATATTACTATAAAACTTTTTGGTGGTCCTAAAAAGAAAATTCATCTTATCCCTAAAGGAGAATATTAAACCTTGCCGATATAAGCAAGAATTGTTGATTCAGCTACAGGAATAACTTGTCTACCTCTCCCAAAAACGCTTAAGATATGATTTTGATCTTTGTAACAGGAAGGATGTTCTGAACGTAAAGAATCATTAGATATGCCTTCAGGAATGTATACTAATTTTCTTATTTCCTCCGCTACCGCGGAAGTTACTTTCATTTCTCCTCTTGGTCCAGAGCGACCGGTTCCATGCAAAAAAGAAGAGAGAGGAAGAGGATCGTCAGGATTAACAGTATAAAAGAGAACCTTGGCTCCTAGATGAGCAGGTAGAATATGAATTTTATGAGGTTGAACTTTGATTAAACCCTTGCGATAAATAACTTGAGAATCATTGACTTCCAGAGAATTATGTGTCCAGTTTCCTAAAATTTGAGCTTCGCTATCAATCTGTCCGGCTAATTCTTGACCCAGATCTTCTCTTAATTTTTCAGCTTGAGTTTGTCTTTCTAAAGCAGCTTCTAAATTAGAAGGAACTTCAACATTTTTAAGTTTTCCATCTGTATGCAAAATCAAAATATAATGCCCATGAGTTAATTCATTTGGAGAGCAGATATCAATAAAATGATTCCCTCTTCCCAAAATATTTTTGCCATTAACATATTGATAAAAAGTATCTGCAGCAGCTTTAACATCATCAATCTTTAAGAAAAAAGCAGTCATCCCGCAACCTACATCATTCCACAGAATCTCAGTTCTATATTTATGTTCATTAAGAGTGTAGACCCAAGCACTGCTGTTAGGAATCTCTCCTCGTTTGAACTCACCATCTGAAAAGCGGACAAACTCTTCTAAGCCTTCTCTTAGAGCTGGAGGAATTTCATATTTCTGCAGATTGTAATCGGTAAATTTCATGACTTTTTGTTTAAAGATCCACTCATTTATAAATCTTACTACTCCATAGTAATAATCGAGGCATAAGTTTATAAATAAAACCTCCTTTTAGGTTAAACAGTAACCATCAATATAATAACATGAGGTAAAATAAAATGAATAGACTTGTTTCATGGGGAATTGCTGCAGTTTTAGGAGTAACCTTAGCTGGCTGTAATGGGTATAAAAGTAGAGTTGCTGAAGCCGATCAAATTATGGATTATATTAATAGGAATGGAGTACAAGAATCAGGTTATGAAACTTATAAACCAATGCATCTCACTTTAAGCGATGGGACTAAACTTACTTGGAAATATAATCATGATTTATTGCAATCCGGTCTTTTTGGAGCTAATCATGATGAACTTCAAGTAGAAACTCCTTCTGGAGAAAATTATCAAATTGATGTAAGAGGAAATCGTTTTTGCCGAGAGGATAAAGAAGCCGGAAAAAATTTAAGGGACTATTGTACCTCCGGTACCAGTTGGATGAGACCATCAGAAGTTCTCTATCAAGGAAATAAGCTTCTGGCTAGTTGCAATGTTTCTGCTTCAGAAACCTCTGAAGGATGTAGTAGAGTAGAAGAAGCTGGTGAAAGAATTTTAGACGATGTCAGTGCCAAGATAGGTTTAAAGGCCCAAAAATAAACTTTTATATTTTACGATGTTACCTCCCGCCAAACTAACTTGTACCAGTAAAGGACTAGAAGGCAGGGTTATTTCTTTAAATGGCAACCTGCCTTTAGTAATTGGTCGAGGAGAAACATTAGACCTAGGTTGGGGGAAAAAAATCCAAGAATTAACTCCTGGAAACATTCCAGAAACTCTTCTTCATCCTCATTATTCTTCTTTGCCTTTTTCTCATATTTCCAGAACGCATGCTTTAATCACTCAAGCTAAAATACCGGTAGGAGAAAGATATCTCGTTTCCGATTTGGATTCTATGAATGGGATTTATGTAAACGGAGAAAGAATCGAAATCTGGGCCTTAACAGAAGGAAGTATTGTTTCTTTTGGAAACCCCGAAAAAGGCGGAACTTCTTTCCGGTTTAGTTATGAGAGATAGATAATTGGGACTATTAATAAAATTAGAATAAGAGTTTAAACAATTCAAATCTCAATAATCTTGCCTTTTCTACCGACGTTGATAACTCGAGTCTTGCCAATCTTCTCTTCAATACCTTGAGTTTCATGAATATGCCCACATAGATGTAAATCGGGCTGGAATTGTTCAATAGCCTTACGTGCGCCTTCACTTCCGGGAAACATACCAAAACCTAGAATAGAATCTTCCGGCTGAGTATGGGTGATCATAATTCTCTTCTTGACATCTTTAAGATAATCATTACCTTTCTTTAGGGTTTTGAAAACAGAAGCCTCGTCAATTTGATGCATCCCAATGTTTCCATATCCGCAACCAAAAATTCCGACATCTCCTTTCTTTAAAACGTACCCGTGCAAATTCTTTGCGCCATACTTTTCTACTAGGAAGCCAACTTCGGCCATGCCTTCATGATTTCCGGGAATTATGCCCACTTCAATACCTTTAGCTTTGAACGGACCGATCAAACCTTCAATGCTTCCGTCGTGACCGACAAAATCTCCGGCTAGGAGCACTAACTCCACTTTATTTTGAGCAGCCTTTTCCGCCATCTCTCTAACCAAGTGCTTGTCTCCATGTACGTCGCTAAGAGCAAGAATTTTCATAGGGAAATAAAAGTGGTCTTTCTTTATAAATGTTTTGGTTTTGTTACCCCACAGTAGTTATTTATAGAAAGATTTTTAAATTAAACAGATAAAGTGACCTTATGAACAAACCTTCCACTATTACCGTGCCTAATTTGGTTACTTATCTACCTTTTTCTATGATTGATGGAGTTGTGGTTTCTGCCATTTTGGGCACTGTTGCGACTATTTCAAGTAGTCATAGTGCAGTAGAGGGATGTGAAGGTGGAATAGCTGCTTTCGCTGGAGCTTACGCTCTCAGTTCAGGAATCGATTTAGTACAAAAATCTAGAACTAGACGGATCAATTTCCAAGAGGCTTATGGTTATGGAGTTAAAAATCTTCCGTCTATGCCTCTGGAAGAAAGAATCAAAGAAGCAAGAACACTAGCAGAGAAGTTGAATGATGAATTTGCTACTGCCGATCTTCCTGATGGTTATCTCGGTTCTTTAGTAGAGGAAGAACTGTCCCGCTATATTGAACAAAGAACTGGACAGAAAGTAAAGAATTCCTTTTTATTCAGAACTTCGGGAGTAATGAGGAGCCTCTTTCCCTTCGCTAAAGGAGCAGCAGATCCAATCTCAGGAGAAATTGCTTTGTTTGAAGAAATGGGTGTATTTCGACCACATGTAATTGCACATGAATTTGCTCATCGTAAAGGATATCTAAAAGAGTTAGAAGCACAAGTGTTATCTTATCTAGCTCTGTCCGAGTCTAATTCTTCATATTTACGCCAGTCTGTAAACTGTGAACGGCTAAGCTCACAATTCTCAGTGATTGCAGAGGACATTGGAAGAACTAGAACAGAAGTGGTAGAAGAATCTGGATTACGTCCAGAGTTACAACAAGATTTTGTAGAGAGAAAAAAATCTGGCGGATTATATGAACGAGCCATCTCTGCGGTGATGTTACCTTTATACAACCTACGCATGAAAGCAACCGGCCAGAATGGTCTGTCTGATTATGATCGAGGATTCACTAACTTTTTGTATGCAATTGGAAATAGAGGGGAATAAAATGATTGAATATTTAATTATTAAAAATAAAGAACCAGTAAATATTGATCCGGTTCCTACTCCTGAACCAGGATTGAAATACTTGACAAAATGATTTCCATCTACAACTTTGCAGACATCACCGGAACCACCCATAAAGAAGCAGGAGTAGACGAAATTGTTGCTGATGCCCTTTCCCGTAATTTAGAAGCAATTGTTGTAATTAGTTCCGGAAACTTCTCAGAGGCCATCCAAGACGAGATCGACCGAAAACAAGCACCTTTGGTGCTGTATACTCTAATCGGGGAGCAGCCTAAGACAGTACAAGAGATTAGGATTCCTCAAAAACAAATTCTAAGGACCAAAAAAGAACGCTTAGATTTAGTTCGATCTGCAGGAATCAATTTGAGAATAGATGATTACACCGATTTTATTCCACAAGAATATGGGCGGTATGCTGAAGGGATCTTAAGCAGTGATCCGAAGTATGTTATTTGTCCTGTCGGTTCAGGAAAGTTATGGTTATCCATTGTCAGAAAAGTGGAAGAATTAGGATTACAAACAAGAGTTATCGGAATCACTCCCAGAAATAAAAATGGAATTTATTACGAGCATTTCTTAGCGGATAGAAGTTGGAACCTTTCTTCGGTAGCAGACAAATTAACTGCTCCGTATACCCATTTATCAGCAGAAGTGTTAAGCAAATCTTCAAGACACCCCATATTAGAAGTTTCAGAAAGGCAACTTAAAAGAGCTTATCGTACTTCTAGAAAGTACACTGAATGTGAACCAAGCGGAGCTGCTGCTTTCATTTACTTAGATCAACGGTTTAGAACAGAACTGGGGATTAAAGATGAAGATGAAGTTACTTTAGTTTCGACAGGTATAGGGTATAAAAGACTTAGAAAAGAGATACAAACAGAGAGTAAAGTAAGAACAGCAGGAGTGTTAGGAACTATTTTAACTTCTTTGGTCGCAATACTAACTGCGGGAAGTTTGCTAATCGGTCAAGCTCAGCAAGAAGTAGAGAATCGAGAAACTGCTGCTCATTATTATCAACAGACGTCGATGAAAGGACCAATGCGTTACGTCGCTGGCATTCACGAGAAATCAGTTTTCCAATTAAATCAAGATGAGATGGGAGAAGCTTTTATGTTATGGGGCATGGAAACTGACGGTTTAGACTTTGTTTCCCACTCCAAAGATCCACGGAAATTAGCCATGTACGAAGATTTCGCTATGCGTTGTAAAAAGTATCACGGCTGTCAGGGATTGGTTAATTGGGATTAAATTATCTTCCTTTCAACTTCATATCTAACAACAGGTCTTCAATCTTTCTAAGTTCGTACTTAACTGCGTCAACTTTCCTTCTAATTTCATTATCTCGGAAATCAAACTTCAATAATTCTCCATAAATCTCATCATCTAAATCTCTGATCTTAGCTACCGTAGTGATATCTCCTTTCCCAGCAAGATATACTGCTCTCCTAGTTAATTCTCCGGGAAGATCACAAATACCGAGAATGAAATGTTCTGCACTTACTCCTTTAACTTCAGGTAATTTTCCATTCTTAACATACCCATAATACAAAACAGCTTCAACATATTCTTGAATAGCAATCTTGTAACTTCCTTCAAAGACCATCTTGTTAGAATGGCCAGCAATCTTTTCTAATTCTTTTCTCTCTGTTTCTATTTCTTCAACTAGTTTGGTTGCTTTATCCAGTTCATCACGATGCACAGCATAGATAATTAATTTAGATAATTTCAGCACGTCTCTTGATTTCTTAATCAGTCTTTCACGTTCTTCGTCATAGCTGGAAAATTCTTTTTGTAGTTTAGTAAAGTTGACCATATCACTAGAATATATAGCTTTTATTTATAATCTTTTTTATTTAAAGAAAAGAAAAAAGTAAAACGTCTAAATCTGTTTTACACAAACACTATACATGCTTGCAAATCCCGTCGCATTGTATAATGGATACTCTGGACAGATAGATAAACTAGGGAAAATTGCGGTTTTTGTTTTCAATCCCGGGGAGGTGTACAGTTGTCCTGGTCTTAACTGAACAAGCTTACCATCAACCACGGCAGAGATGAGGTAACCAATCGCATCTTTCGAAACAGTAGTATTATCCATTGTGTGGTGCATATAACCATAAACGTGACTAACATTTTCACCAAAATAAAGTTCTCCTTCGCAGGATATACTACAACTAGCATAATTAGAGATTGTAAAGTTATGACTTAAATAATATTCTCTTGGGTTTATCCCTGAACCAATCTTAAATGTTTGAGGGACAATATTCGCATTGCCCAATGAAACAGCATTTCCTGTTTCTCTCCCACATCCTGCTAACAATAAAGCAGTCAGTAATACTAAACACAAAACTGATAACCATATTTTCATATTTTCACCTTCTTTTAAATTATAGTTCAAATAAAGAAGGTTTAACTTTTAAAGTTATGTTACCCCCCCGGGAATAATTCAATACACCCAATAGATTTCTTAATCTTAAAGCAAACATTTATAAATCATACACCTTATTTTAATCACAATAAAACTCATTTGAGGGGTGTTTATATAAAATGATGGAAGAAATGTCCTCGAGACCTTTAGACGCATTAAATCAATCTCGAAATAAGATTGTGATGGTTGATTTGAAGAATAATTACAGATACATTGGAAAATTGTATGCTTTTGATATTCACGTAAATATCGTCTTGAACGATGCTGAAGAATACCAAAATGGAGAGTTGAAAAGAAAAGTTGGCACCGTATTTATCCGCGGCGACACTATCACTATCATTACTCCAGCTTAGAAAAATTAATACTTAGGTGAGATAACATGACCAAAGGAACAGCCAGCATGGGTAAGCGTTCTGGAAAGAAAACCCATATCCGATGCAGAAGATGTGGCAAGCACTCTTATCACGTTAAGAAGAAAAAATGTGCTTCTTGTGGGTATGGAGCTAGTGCCAAGAAGAGAACTTACACTTGGAACAAGAAAACTCACGACGCGAAATAGTTATTTATTTATTTTTAATCCTTTTTTATTCTTAAGCTGAAACGGTTTGATTCTGGACAGTACTGCTTTCTGCGATTATTTTCTGAAAATAATTATTACAATCAGACCGTATAACACTAATTTTTATTATCTCACACAGACCCATATCGTTAGTGAGTTTAGCTATTTTAATGATACAAGAGTCACGATTGATAGGGTTATCGATATTCAGACAAAGAGCGGGATTTTTAGTATTCCTAGCGATATTAGAATAACAGGGATTAGTCTCGTTAACCCCGGCAAAAGGACATAAGGTTTCGTTATTAGTGGTTAAAGCAATCTCCTTATAACATTCTTCTTTCTGTAATTGGTTACCCACATTTGCACACAGTTCACTCTGATTAGTCTTCATCCCAATATTAGTATAACAATTATCTTTCCAGTAATTGTCCTCAATATTTTTACATTTAGCTGCTTCGCTAGTCGCTTCTGCTATTTGTTCTTGACAATACCCTTTAGCCTGTACCGACTGGATCGCTGCACAAGATTCAGTATTCTTACTAATTTTAGCTACTTCTGCCAAACAAGCATCTTTAAGAGAAACGTCTTTGACTAAATCACAACTTAACTGTTCAGCATAACAATTATCTTGAGCTAAGCCTTCTAAATGAGGACAGTCTTTTTGATCAACATTCTTATTGCATGCTACCAGTAAGAATAAAGACAATAATATTAAGGGTATTCCAATATATTTAGCCACTCTCATTTTAAAGGTAGGTAATTAGTTCCTCTTTTAAACTTTATGTAGGAATGGTTTATTCTGCCAAAACCTATAAAAACACACTTTAATTTCATTACTTTGGACCCGTAGCGCAGTTTGGATACTTCAACCTCGTTGAAGAACTGGGCGAAGCCAAATAGCGCGACAGCCTCCTAATCCAATGATGAACTAATATCGATCCCTTCACTGGGATAAAGAGAGTTAACAGAGGATGCGAAAGCTGTAGGTCGGGGGTTCAAAGACAGTTTACGAAAAATCGTATCTGTGAGAAAGTCCCCTCGGGTCCGCTCTTTATTTTACAAAATACTTTTAAGTGGAAATCAATCTTAGAGAAAAATGCCAGAATTACCAGACTACTTACAAGGGATTTATGATACTCCTGTAGCCATGAATATGAATCTTCGCGTGCTGGAAACAATAGAGATTGCTCCGGATATCCTAGCAGCCAAAGTGAGATTAGGTTATTCTCCTCAGAACGTTTTGTTCTATGACCCTTTACATTATCCTAATAGAAGATCTCAACGCCTCTTAAGGGGAACCATGAATGAGCATCTTACTCCAACCGTAAGAATGCTTTATTCTCGGAAGAGTTTAGAAGAATTAGTTAATTTAGGTAGAGAATTAGTCAGAGCCAGAGAGATCCAAGATCTACCGGTTTATCCCAGACAGAAATTGGAAGTAGTTTCTTGTTCTCCATCACCACAATCTTTTTAATCTCCTTCTCTTCAACGAGCCTATGCAAGAAATACCTACTTTTTTTGGAAGACTTCTTTATAGTAACTCCTCTCAGTGGAAAAAGATTATGTCCTGAACAGAGTGATATATACTTGGTCGCTCCAGAATTAGCTGCAGGAGTGTTAAGTTATCACAATCATGCTCCGCAGAATGTGATTTTCTTTAATCCACAAAGATACCATCATTCTCACAGTCTTGCTTTAGAAACGTTAAAGGGATATTCATTTCAAGACACATTAAGAATTTGTCCCAGTAAATTAGAATTGGAAAAGTTAGTTGATTTGGCCAACCTTTTAGCTCAAGAACATCAACAAGCTCCTTTAGATTTACCGGCCATAAGAAAAATGGAAAAGATTGAGTATCACCCAGAGATATTCAACGATAAAACTAATCTTCCGGACTACATATGTGGAGAACCAAAACCACAATGGGAACCACATACCTATGGTGCACATGTCGGATGGAGAGATGTAAGAGATTTTGGAAGAGAAGAAAAGGAGGGCTTAATTCCAGATCATGAAAGTTATACTCTTGCTAAGCACAATGAGTATGATGAAAACTTAGTTGCTCTAAGAAAAGCCTGTGCTCAGGTGTTTGATGAAGCTCAAGCTAAGATTAATGTTCTTACGGAAAAAGTCCTAGGTGAACAAGAAGAAGCTAAACTTAGTCTTCGTCGACTTTATACACAAATAGGCAACGGAACATTTCAAGGACATATTGACTTAGAACCCAGCGATAACCCTGTCCAGCAAATGGCAGAATTAAGATCACAATGTCAAGACTGGTCCTTCCGTAGTGAGGCTGTTTCTAGTGAAGTAGTATCTGTAGAAATGGCTGATTCTTTTATCTATACAGGATTAGTCATGGTTTGCCATGGCATGCGAGAAATGGCTAAGAGTGGTAATATTATTCCTGAAGTTATTGGAAGAAGATTTCAGGAATTGTATCAAGAGCATTATGAAAGGAAACAGCTTCCAAGGGGTTAGTTCTACTTAAACGCTCTCCCATAAGTTTTATCTAACCGGTGAGATATAGATTCATCTGCCAAAATGGGACAGGTTAAATCTAACTCATTCAAGACTTTGTCTACCAGTGATTCTTCTCCGATTACAGATAAGGAAAAACCCATAATCCCACGAGCATTACAGAAATCTTCGGTAAGTCCGATTGTCGGACTATAATCTCTAAGATAAATTATTGTACATCCTTGATAAGAAATAATATTATAACCTTCTCTTCCTATTTGCGGAAGCATAGAACCTTGGCTTCCAATGATAATCCCTCCATTCATTTTGATATAATCTGCTAGTTTAGAAGACTCTTTCATTATTTCTTCTCCTCTTTCAGTATAAACTCTTCTTAGATGAAGATTTCTCATTTGGATCATATTATTTCAGCAAGAGTCATTTCATTCATATCCTTCATTCAACTCCCGCTAAATCAGCCAGCATCTCTCTTACTGGCTCAGGTAATGATTCTTTCTCTACAATGGCCCATATAAGCTGTAAATCACCATTCGCCCAAAAATTTCTACTCATATCTACATTAGCATAATAGTCTCCTGCTGCCCAGCAATCTTTTATTTGTTTAATTAATAGGTGCATATTATCACGTAATTCTCTCCCTGTAATTTCTGTATCTATGTGCCGATATTGATTATAACTTCTGAGAATGTAGAGTCCTTTTCGAGAATACTTTCCAAAAAGTGATCCTTGATCGAAAGATTTAGGACCATCACTATCACCATGAAAAACCGCAGGTTTGTGTAGTTCTATTTCAGTCTCGTCTCCACTTATTTTATACTGGATAATATGAAGATTATTATTCAGACTTGGTGGTTCCCTTTGTAGAGTGTCTATTATTCTTATCGTACCTTCAATTGTGGTTGCCCATTTGTATTCTGCCATCTTCATTCACGACACTTATTCGTAGCAAGCCTGTACGCCAAAGCTACATCTTCCAGTTGATACTTGTCAACCAATTCGACCAAGCTACCTCTTCTACATTCTTGGTTGCAAAAATCCCCCTCTATAATTGCAGAAGTTTGTAAAATTTTTTCACAATGGCTTTTTATTCGTTGTTGTTCTTCCGAATAATATTTATTACTAAAATATACTGCACCGCCTATTCCGAGAGAACAAACTAATACAAATGTCCCAAAAAATACAGGCAATTCATATTTTGATTTCATTTTTATCACTAATTAATTATTAATCGTTACAGATATATCAAACTTTTCACATATAGTTTTGACAGATTAGTAAAATTTATAAATAAATTACACATTACTCCCCAAATAAGAAAAATTAACTTAGAAAACTTTATATACTTTGAGTATATAATCATATACTAATGGTATCTATAACTGAAAACGAAGCAAGAGTAGTAGAGTTCCTGTTAAGAAATTTTGATAGTGATTACAATATTAATCAAATTGCTAAATCCATTCACCTCAGCCCCCGAGGAGCATTTAAAATCTTAAAAAAGTTAGAGAGTAGTAAAATCCTTTCTTCTCAAAAAATAGGCAACAACCTCATTTACAAAATTAATTTTGATAATGACCAGTGTATAGACGTTTGCCAATTTGTTCTCACGGGAAAAGAAGTTACTCCTTACTTAAAGACTTGGATTAACGATCTTCAACCGTTAAAGGAGATAACGGAAATGGCTCTTCTTTTTGGTTCCATCTTAACTAAAGAAAAACAAGCCAACGATGTTGATCTCTTGTTGGTCTTTCCGAAAGATAATCTCCAAAAAGTAGATGATAAAATTAAGAAAATTAACCAGATTAAATCTAAAAAGATTCATCTAGTAGTCCAAACCAAAGAAGACCTCCTTAACAATCTCAAAAAAAGAGATTCTGCTCTATTAGAAGAAATAAAGACAGGTTTAGTTCTGTGGGGAAGGAACGTTTTAGTCGAGGTGATAAAACATGACCAAAATCGATAACGTCTTTCATTGGTGTTTGAAACAAGGAGAAAAAGGAGATAAGCATAAAGGATTGAGAAAAATAAGCCCTGATTTAAAAGAATCACAGGCTCATCTTCAAAAAGCAGAAGCGAATCTGGGAACGATGCAATATCTTTACGACGGTGGAAAGACTGACTGGGTGGCTTCAGCTGCTTTTTATTCTATGTATCATATTCTTCTTGCTTTGATCTACAAGGTCGGCTACGAGTCGAGAAACCAAGAATGTACCATTAATGCAACTGAGTTCTTTATGAAAGAAGGGATGATTAATTTAGAACAAGAATATATTGACATGATCCGCATGGCTCAGGAACAAGAGAATAAATTAGATATCAAAACATTGAGAGAAGAATACCAATACGGAACAGAAACCGTCATGGAAGATGCTCTCTGTCTTAAGATTATGAACAACGCCAGACTATTTGTGGATCGGATTAAAGAGGTTCTGGAAGAGCTGAAATGAAACTTGATTTAAAAGACCATAAAATCCTGTACGAACTGGACTTGAACAGCCGAGCTACTCTTGGAGAAATTGCTAAAAAAGTCGGTCTTTCCAAACAATTAGTGGATTATCGTCTTAAGAACTTAATTAAAAGCGGAGTGATTAAACAATTTTACGCCGTGGTTAATTTCTCAAAGCTAGGGTACACCCAATACAAACTCTATCTGAAATTCCAGAATCTCAATTTGGAGAAAGAAAAGGAAATCATTGATTTTTGGGTGAAGAATAAGCATTCTGTGTGGGTAGGATCTTGCCGTGGAAGATGGGATCTAGCTATCTCTTTACTAGCTAGAAATGTTAACCAGTTAGGAGAGATCATAAATGATTTTACCACTAAATATGGCTTGTTCATTTTAGAGAAAGATGTCTTAATCACTCAGAGCAGTCCTGTTTTTACTAAAGGATATTTGACGGACAAAAAAGAGAAGAAAAGCTTTATTTACGGAGGAGAAATCGGAGCGGAAGAACTAGATGAAACCGATCAGAGTATCTTAAAAACTATTTCTCAAAATGCTCGTCTTTCTATCTTAGAGATGATGAACAAACTTCATCTTACTCGAGAAGTAATCAGTTATCGCTTGAAAAGAATGGTTAAAGGACAGATTATTAAGCAATGTCGTACTCTAATTGACTTGAATAAAATAGGCTACAAATTATACAAGATTATCTTGCGCTTGCATTCTCTCACTCCCGAGAAAGAGAAGCAGTTGATAACTTATCTTTCTTTACATCCTCAAGGCACACAATATCTAAAACTGATCGGCTCATGGGAAGCAGAATTAGAATTTGAAGTTCATGACGAAGAACAACTACATCATATTTTAGGAGAGATAAGAAAGCAATTTTCTGAGATAATTAGAGATTACGACACTTTGTTGATCAGTCAGGAGTATAAACTTAATTATTATCCGTTTTAACTCAGAATCACAACAACCTTTAAATAACTCCTCTTGCTCTCTTCTTTTATGAAAGCCAAATTTGTGTCTATACAAGAAGCCATCAGCCAAGGCAAAGGCGAAGTAGCCGTGCGTGGTTGGGTGTATAGAGAACGCGGCAGCAACAAACTTAAATTTGTAGTACTGCGTGACTCGTCCAACATTATCCAATGCGTCTTTGATAAAAATAATTTCGAGAAATCCTGGGAAGAAATTGATCATGTCCAGATAGAAGCGTCTTTAGAGATTAAAGGAGAAATTCATGAAGACAAAAGAGCTCCTTCTGGATATGAAATTCAAGTAAAGGAGTATACTTTAGTTGGTGCATCTGACAAATATCCTATTGCTAAAGATCAATCAGTAGAATTTTTAGCGGACAATAGACATTTGTGGCTGAGAAGTAGGAAGATGACGGCTATCTTAAAAATAAGAAGTACTGTTTTTGGAGCTATTGACGAATACTTTAAAGGAGAAGGATTTTATGAATATCATTCTCCCATCTTCCAGGCCGTGCAGTGTGAAGGTGGATCTAGTTTATTTAGTGTTGATTATTTCGGCAAGAAAGATGTCTTCTTAGCTCAGACTTGGCAGTTGTATGCTGAACCGGCCATCTTTGCTCTGGAAAAAATTTATACCATCTCTCCTAGTTTCAGGGCGGAGAAATCAAAAACTTCTAGACATCTTACTGAATACTGGCATGCCGAGATGGAAGTAGCTTGGTCAACATTTAAGGACATCCAAGATTATGGAGAAAAGTTAATCAAACACGTTATCAAGCGAGTTTTAGAGAAGAATAAACCGGAATTAGAAGTACTTGAAAGAGACGTCAAGAAACTCGAACCCAGCTTAAAGAAACCTTTTGCCCGAATCACTTACACTGATGCTTTGAAGTTGCTTAAAGAGAAGTGTGACTTAGAAATAGAATGGGGTAAAGACTTAAGGACTATTGAAGAAGACAAATTAAGCGGTTTGTTTGACACTTTTATTATTTGTACCCATTATCCCAAAATAGTCAAGGCTTTTTATATGATTGAAGAACCTAACAATCCTAAGACGGTTCAAGGATGCGACTTTATTGCTCCAGAAGGTTACGGGGAAATTATCGGCGGATCACAAAGAGAGCACGACATCGAGAAGATCAAAGAGCGTCTGGAAGAGCAAGGAGAAGATCCTAAGCAGTATGAGTTCTATCTCGATACTCGAAGATATGGTTCTGTTCCTCATGGCGGCTTTGGCATGGGCGTAGAAAGATTAGTCAGCTGGATCTGTGGTTTAGATAATATTAAGGATGCTATCCCTTTCCCCAGGACCATGGAACGGTATAAACCTTAATTTTTTATTATTTTACTTATCTTCTTGATACAAGATTAATAAAAAGAAGAAGCCATCTGAATAGAAGGTTGTTGAGGAATTATCCTTTCCGGTCTATCCATAACTGAAGAGATATTTAATCCGTATTCTCTACAGAAACCATCTACTTGATCGATTAATTGATCTGCAGTTTCACCAGTAGCACTTCGAGTTACCTCATAAACTTCTTTGACCATACCAAAAAAGGTCTCATAATCAGATCTTAATCTCTTAACCGATTTACTATCATTAGAAATTCTGCCCATTACTTGCTGAGCTTGATTGACTAATAGGATTAAAGATTCATGTTGAAAAAGACTAGGATCAAGAGTTCTGAAGTTACGACTTCCTTTCATCATCCACAGATAAGGTCCAGCATCACTAGAGGAGTTAGCACCAACATAACCTAACTTCTGGACGGATTGATCACGAGCATCAGAGAATATTTTCCTCTCTCCAAAACCGAGATCACGAGCAGCTTCAACTAACTCCAGATCTCCAAAAGCCACCTTATCTATACCTAGACGATTAGCAATAACTAGACTAGCAGCAAAGGAAGCTAAGAAATGACTTTGTAAACCACTTTGAATATACCCATTGACACTGCAACGACCTAAATCTCCGGATTCTAAACAATCATAAAATAGAACCGGTTTACCCTCATAATCAATTGCTAGATATAATCTACTATACGCAGATTGAGAAGAAGAAGATGAAAATTGAGAATACAAGAAGTGAACACTTCCACCAGCTTTAGCATCCTCCGCAAAAGTATCGGCGGGACGATTTCCTAGAGAATAAGATTGAGCAGTACATGCTCCTCCACTGACTAACATTTCATTTAAGCGATTAGCACCTTGAGTGGCAGGATCAAAGATACTTATTCGACCATGGAAAGGAACGGTGTGACTCATCAACTGACCGATAGGTGTTTCTGAAGAATTAGCGTGGTGATAAATCTGGATCAAGCGTTCTACCTGTTCTCGCGCTTTAGGAGAGACTTGTTTAGATTTATCAGCTAGGACTCCTCCCAGTTGATAGATTGCGGAGAGTAAAGGTCCAGCTCTTAACATCCCTAACACTGCGTTAAGTTCCGCAGGGAGAACTTGTTTTTCCATTTCAGCGATTCTTTCTGCAGATTGCGCAGATAGATCAGTATATTCTGTACGAGTAAGAACATGATTTTTCTGGATGAAAAGATTGATCTTAGGGAAATTAAGGGGAGGATATTTTTGAAGTCCAACAAAAGCAGCATGGTCTTGTAGATTTTCGGGACCAAGTTTAAATTCAAGTATTTCTTCTTTGATAGGAAAGTTATCACCAAAATCATAATGATTAAATTTTCCTAAAATCTTTCCTTTACTAAAGGGTAAATCTTCTAATAAGGAAATTCGGGCCTTAGGTTCTAAATTGGAGATATAGTACTGTTCTTCTGTAGTAGAAGGGCCATCTATCCCTCCATTCTTAGGTAATCCTGCCAGAGCAGCTTGAAAATCAGCTAGAGAGAACCTCTTATTATCTAATAAACTCTCCAATGATCCACTTTCCCAAGAGTTCTTCTTTTTCATAAAAATAATCTCTACCTATTCATTACGTCTCTTCTGACACCCTCAACTACTCTCGGACTTAGCAAAGGTGCATTTAGGTTCAAACAACCGTGAACAGTAGATTCGCCCAGAGCTTCGTCAACATTCTGCCATAGCGGTTCTAAGCCGTGATAAACAAAACGTCCAATTTCAGTTGCATCTGCACCAGGAGTAACAGCAGTAAGATATTCTCCTACCAAGCGTTTAAGAGCAGCAGTTTCTAGATCATAACCTTGATTAGAACCAGATAGAGAGAAACAGAATCTTTGTCTTCCGGTACTAATTCCGGTGGAAATATAAGGATCATCAAAAGTCTTGTCAGCTAAACTATTTTCTCTTACTGGAGCCACAACATATTCTCCACCGCGTACATAAGGATTGCCTCGATAGCTCATACTCTCTTTACATCTTCCTTGATTAAAGGTATTGTCATCACAGGGATTAGCTCTCTGTCCAGCAGAGCACCCTAAACTAACCGCAAGTAAAGCAGCAATTCCCCAATTTCTTAAAGTCATTTTTATTCCCCCCTTAAAATATTATCTTGATTATAATACTTCGATAAAGGGCCTATTTATAAAGGTTTCGTTCTTAGTTACTTAATAGTGGTAAATATAGTAAGGTTTATAAATAAATAGCTCTTCTGGAAGATTAATGATCCATCAGAAGATTCTTCCTACGGCAAGAAGTGGAGCAAGTGTTGGAATTGACGTTGATAGTGATTTCTCTCCTTCACCAGAAACCAATTGGGGATGGTTTAACTGCGTTACTAGAGAATATAACCAACTAGAAACCAGAAGTGCAACAGTCAGGAAAATTAATCCAGATCCAAGAATTAACCAGATTGAAATCGAGATTGCTCAAGCATTTAGAGAGCGAGGTTATGACGTTCCGGCTATAACTCCAATTTCTCCTACAGAATTAGATGTAGAATATATAGAAGGATTAACCTTTGGAGAAGAAGTTTTCTTTGATCGAGAATTAACTCCTCAAAGATATGTAGAAAAACTTAGAGAAAAATATGCCTTAGCTCGGAAGATGGACCGAGAATTAGAAAGCATTCTTACTCTAGAACAAGAAGTATTTTTTCGAGAGAAAGAACGAACTGCTCGCAAAGATTCTCCTCACCCTTACTACCCTTTAACCAGTAAAGTAAGAAAAAGGATTGAAGAAGCAGGATTATCTCAGAAAGATGCTTTCTATCTACCTTTAATGTTAGCAGAAGAATTATTAAAAGAGTATGGAACTGAGAATAAGAGATGGTCCCTAGATGCTCATGGGGATAATTTTGTAGGAAATACCAGGATAGACTTTAATTCCTTATCATATGGACCATTAAATCAATTTGTGATCTTAGATACTCCACCTATGTTTAACTTAGATTTCTGGATGAGAAGATTACACCCCGAAAATATTGGAAGAGTTAGATACTTAGAAACTGCCCGAGAAGGTTTAGTAAGAGAAGCGGCAAAAGAAGAAGGAATTGATCCAGATAGAAAAGTGTTTACTTACCATCTTACTAGAATATTTAGAAATACCCTACAGATGATTCATTCATACCAAGATGCACTTAAAGTTCTTCCTTCAGCAGAAAGGCTAGGATTAGGTCCCTTAGAGAGTGTTAGATTATTTCAAGCAGTTAATCGACTCTTTGCTCATTACGATCAAGCAGATAATGGAATCCGAGCTATGGCTGAAATTGCCGGTATTGAGCAAGAAATAGTTCGCCCATTATATCAAGGTATTGAATCTATGACCAGAGAAATGATGGGAAGAGTGATGCAAGATCAACCAGCTATGCAAAGCGAATTTGAACAATATGCATTTATATGGCCAAACTATCGTGATTTTAAGAGGAACTATCCAACTTTTCCATCGATTTAATTACTAAACCAATAGTAGGAGGAATACATATTTGAATCATCCTGCTTGCCTCTTTTAGATAAGCACAAACCACATTATCAGGTCCCTTAGATTTCTCTAACCACAAATTGATTTTATCATCAAATTTAACTCTTTCTTTACCTAAACGAGAAAGTTCAGTTAAATCTTTAGAATAGAAAGCGGAATAATAATCATCGTAATACTTCTTCAATTGCAAAGATAATTCTTTAACTGTTTGAGATACTTTCTTTTGATTAAGATATCTCAACAAAGAATAAAAGGAGTGATTAACATAAGCGATATAACTAACAATCAGATAAAGAAGATTAGAACTCTCCCCCATTATTTTAGAACGGATAAGAGTACGACGAAGGTAATTAGCTAAACGATCATTCTGAAGTTTATAATCTTCCAACAAAACCATATTCTTTGAAGAAACTTCAGATAATAATTGAGCCATTTCTTTACATATCAAGAAGAATTTCCTAAGCATCACTTCAAACTTTTCCGGATCGGGCTCAGCGATATTTTGTAGTACGCAAAATTTGGAATCAGATTTTACTACTTCAAAGCCCAATAATTGACGACTAGCGATAGAATTAATCTCTTTTAACTGAACTTCAGAAGTATACTTTATGGTTATAACATCATAGCCTAAACGATAAGCCTGATTAAGAAGATTAGTTAACATTCTAAGATCATCGATTTTTGAGAAATCCAAAGTAACACTTTTCTCTCTCTTATTTAGTTTGGCAGAGATCAATATCCCTTCTTCATTAGAATTAAGTTCGACTTCTTCTCCTTCTTGAAGATTAAACTCTCGGATCCAGTTAATCGGTAAAGTTATAGTATAACCCCCTAAACCTTGTTTGATCAATTTGCGTTTCATTACTTCTAACAACTTACGCTTATTCTTAAATCTTCCGCTTTTATATTATTAATATGAATAATATAAGAAACATATAAATAAAGAAAACAGTAACTACTATAAAATAACAAATAAAATTTAAACAAAGATTAAACTCGAACGAGGTAAATGAAAAATGAACAAAATCAAATATCTTTTAGGAATTGGCTTATTGACCGTAGGTTTTGGATGCACCAATAAACAGGAAGCGTACCGCCTTCAAGATGACCAATGGTTAAGTGGCGGCTTGATTAACGGACAATATGTGGTCTATTCCAAGAAAGAAGTTCTCCGAGATAATTACCGCTGTGATTTAACATTTAATCGGACGATTGATCGCTCGGAAATGGTTTTAATGGACGATGACTGCGATGGTACCTTTGATATCTTGCAAATAGGAGATAAAAATCCGTTGTACTTAAATTCAGCCAACTTGAATAAAAATCTCTTAGACGAATTCAATCAAATGATGAAAATGGCCCAGCAAAACAAGATTCCAAAATACACCGGAATACCTACAGAAGTAAAAGATGCAACTAGTAAAACTATTGCTCAACAGATGGGAATTCCTTTGGAAAAGATTGTTACTCAAAATTAAATGAGGTACACAAAAAATGTTCAAAAAGAAATTACCACAAGCAGACTTCACCGTTGTAGAAAATAATAACGTTGCAGCAGTGTATGTTGTAAATCCAAAGATCTTAGAATTAGATGATAAGACCATGAGAGGTAAGCCTTTTGTATTCTATCGAGGTTCTAATCATGTTGATCAAATAGCAGAAGAGATCGATGTCAGAAATCTTTCTGTCTCTGACACTCCAGTACGTCCTTTTGTTGGTAAAGGTCAGGATTTAAATTCACTATTAGAAGGAAGAAATGAAGCAGGAACTAAAGGAGTTGCTCCTTTACCTGAAGGAGTCACCATTAGCGGAGAATATATTCTCATGGATAGGCTCCGTAGCGGTCTTGTGCCTTTCTCTTTTGGAGCTTTCCACAAAGGAGATTGTGAAAGATATCTCGCAACTGAAGGAAGAAACATCAGAAGAGATTTACAAGAATTCAAGCAAGTTCTGGCTCGTTACGATGCTAAGATGACAGAAGAAGCAACTTTAGGATACAAAGTAAGACATTTATTTGGAGGAAAATGAAAATGGATAGAATAGGATATTATTTAGGAATTGGAGCTTTAGCTTGTGGACTGGCTTTGGGCTGTCGCGAACCACCTCAAAGAACAAGATTCGCAAAGAGCGAAACCTTAGCCACCGGAGAAATCGGCGGAAAGAATGTGATTTATTCCAAGGATATGATAGTGGACAGAAAGGGAGAAGAAATATCTTCTAGTTGTCGTTTAGAAATTGGGTTAGATACAATTAGGGATATGGATTGTGACGGAAAATTTGAACCAGAAGATTGGTATCACCTCAAAGAAGGAGACCAAACTTATGCACCCAGAGACCTGAACCAAGAAGCTTTAGATAAGATTAACAACTATCTAAAAATGGGCTGGGAAAATAAATTACCTCAGCACGTCGAACCAGAAGTCTCTCCGGAAGTCAAAGCAGAGAACTCTAAGAAGGTTTTGCAGGGATTGTAAATAACTACTTCATCAGCTTCCCAGCAAAAACATTATGTTTGTCCCTGGTAATTTTTACTTTTATTCTCTTATCTTTGATAAACAAACATTCTGGAACAGAAATACATCTACCTTTAGCTACCGCAATAACCGTGTTCGGAAAGCGATCCGGACATTTAATCATGGCTGGAACTACTTGATCTAATTCAAAAGGTTTAGGAAGCTCTTTAGTCTTACGAATACCAAAATCTTCATGAGATAACTTTAACTTTACGCCAGTTTTCTTCTCCAAATCAGAAATCATCTGATAAAACTCTTTCCACTCTCGAGCTTTAGTAGGATTTCTTCCGGTTTTGTAATTGAGGAAATTTTGAATACCAATAATCGGATGTTTATCTTTAGCTTTGATTCCTAACTCTTTCACAAAGTGAACAATCTCTTCCATATCTTTATCATAACCCGGAACACAGACCGGAGCAATTAGAATATGAATTCCTTTAGCGGCAGCATAACGAATCATGTCCATAACGTAAGTAACATTATACTCAGCCCCAGCCATTTTCTTAGCCAGTTCCGGATTAAGTGTATCTAAAGAAACATTTAATCTTAATTTGTCTTTGAATTTGGCTAGTTGGTCGAGGATAGATTTGCTGACTAAAGTAAAATTAGTATCCATAGAAACGATTTTAATTGCTTCTTGAGCATGCAGATCTTCTATTAAAGGAAGCAAGTCAGCATACAAGAAAGGTTCTCCTTGTACACCGATATGAACTTCGACTGGCTCGTCGACAAATTCAATCAGTTTATTCAATTCCTCTACGAGATAATCTTTTTCCACCACAAAATCAACTTTATCTGATCCTTTCCCTTCTCCTACAGAACAATAGATGCAGTTTAAATTACAGGAAGTTACTGGTTTGATTTCAATTAAAGAAGTATTTCTGTAAACGATGCCGAATTCTACGCTTCCCATTAAAGAAATGTCTGAATTCTGATGGATGTAAACGGCTTTATTACCATTGATGGAATTTGTTAATTCTTCCATATGTGCTGCTAGTATGGAAGAAAACTTTAATTCTGCTCGCTTTTGATTTTTCTCACTGAATTCAAGAGTATGTGCATCTTTAAGTTTAAACTTTCCGATCTCTTCCAGTTCGGTGAGAGGAATTTTGGTGATGAATAAATTCAGCAGTCGAACTAGAAGTTCTTCTTTTTTCAGTTCAAAGGAAAGTGTACTGAATTTCAAGGTAGCCATATTTATAGTCTAGAGAAGCTATTTTATAAAACTTTAGTCTTAAAGCCCAAAAAGAATAAATAGAAGTACACTTTGGTTAGGATTATGGGAGATAAGTGGAATTCGTTTCGAAACAGGATTATTCCTGGACTTCTAGCTTTGGGAGTTGCCTCTCCATTCATAATATTTATGTTTCAAGGAAGGAACGACATTCTCAACACCGAAAAAGCTGCTAATCCAAGCATTTCTGCTAAAGTGGATGAAGTTTACACTTTCTATGAGATGCATCTTCAGATACATGGAGGAGAAGTGCTTTTTGTTCCGACAGAAGAAGCAGATCATCAAGCACAATTATCTAATCGTGATTACATTCCAGATGACAATGTGTTTAAAATCCAAGTTGTTGAGAGCGACAAAAGATATTATACGGATGGAATTCATGCTGTTGCAAATAAACCCCATTCTAATTATGCTTTGGTCCTGCAATATCGCTCAGGAGAAAAAAATTTCTGGGTAAGAGATCGCTTTGGCGACGGAATGAATGAATACGACTATTCTGATATTCCTACGGAAGCTCTGCCGGGAGTAAATCAAGAGTATGGTGATAGATTGGAACAGCTCACAAAAATATTGCACCAACGATATAATTCAGCTTATTTTGCCCAAGCAAAACCATTCCCACGAGAATACTGGAATGCTGGGGAGATAGTTAGAAGATAGTTTTACTTCTCGATCTTCTTAAAAGTGTGCCCTTTGTACATTCCATCTAAGGCTTGAACTAATCTTTCATCAATGTTTTGCGACAATCCGATTACTTCCGTCTCTCGATAACCCTCTCCTAGATGCACCGTATTCTTAACACTGCAAACACCAACCAGATAAATCTTAATCAGAGACATCGGTTCCAAATCTTCTTCATATTGGAAGTAATCAGTTTGAGAACTTAATTCTACTCCGGCGTATTCCTGACAAAGCGTTTCTAAGGGTTTCATCCAATAATCTATCGCTCTTTCGCTACCAGTGCTACGTTTAGGGATATTCCTCTTGAAGTTCAAAGCAAGGTATTCGACGGGCATGAAAAGAAAACGGTAAGAGGGGGTTTATAAGGATTTATCTCTTCTGAAAGTCAGATGAGCTCTCTCTTAAAACATAATCATTCCAGATTGATTATCTTAATAAATTGATTCTTCAGAAAGAAGAGATAATGGTAAATAAAGTAGATTTATTATTCCCTGAAAAAAAAGATTCAAAGCCGCTCTCTTTAGAAGGCACTTTAATTAAGGAATTCCTCAAAGAAGACGAGCAAAATCGTCTAGCTAAAATGGCTTTGAATAAAGTTCTTTCTGATCAAACCATAGTCCCAAAAGCCACTTTCAGTGGTCAGAACTTTGCTGCTGATCTTCATGTCCCCTTACTGGTAAAAGAATTCTTAGGCACTAATTACGCCAGTCCTTTCGTTTACAAGACCTTAATCTCTGCTCCGATTGACGTTGAGACGATTCTCTTCAGACAAGAGATTTTAAAAGAATTAGAACAAGAAAAAGCTGCCCAATCTCTGGAAGATATTTATCTTCGTCTGACAAAAATAGCTAAGTCTTATGAAGAGGTTATTTCTTCCGGACAAGGAAGGGGAGATATGACGGGCTCTTATTATTATCCTAATCGAGGAGAAGAAGCTCAGACTTTTGCCGCTAAAATAACTTTATTACACAACTATCTTCAAGCTTTGGAAACGATTGAAGAAACAAATTTCAATTCTGGATTAAGTCGTCTAAAGGATTATGCTCAGAAAGTTAAAGAGGACAGAAAGTTTCAAGAGATGTCTAAATATGTTAGGAGTTTTACTGACCACTTAACCCTTTCGGCCAATATTGAAATCACTTTTAATCATCTGGGCAGTATGACCCGAAAGAAAGTCATGCCCGTAAGTATTGATCGCTCTCATCAGATTCTAAGTTCCAAAATTTCCTTGCTTAAGTTAACACCTTTCTACACTAAATTACTCTTTGATAAAGTCGACGATTTTATTGAAGATTACTTCGATGAAATGCTGACCTTAGCTTCTTATTTAGGAGAATTGGAGTTTTACCGCGGAGCCAATTCTTTTGTCAAGAAATTAGAAATGTTTGATGTGCCTTGCACTTATCCCCAATTTGAAGAGGGAAAAGTCAAGATTCGTAATCTTCACAATCCTTTATTGGTCTTACAAGAAGCTAAGGCTCAAGGATTTAGATCTGTGGCTAATGATGTCTTATTCGAACCGGAGAAAAGGCTTTATGTCCTTACCGGACCTAATGATGGAGGTAAATCAGTTTATCTGAGAGCCATCGGCTTAGGAATTCTTCTTGCCCAGAATGGTTATCCCATACCTGCAGAGAAAGCAACCTTAACCACTTTTGATGACATTTATACTCATTTCATCCCAAAAGATGATATCAAAAATCGACGAGGAAGATACCGGCAAGAGTTACAGCAATTAAGGTATATCTTTGAAAAGGCGACGCCCAAAAGTTTAGTTCTGCTAGATGAACCATGTGGTGGAACTGATCCGGGGCAGGGAAGTAAACAATCTCTTACTACCTTAAGGAAACTTTATCGACTTGGCTCATCAGGAGTCTTTGCTACCCATATGCATAATGTGGCTGAGGAAGTCCAAAGTGGCGACTATCCCTTTGCCCACAACTTACAGGTAGGAGTAGAAATCCAACAAGGAAAACCTCTCCTGAACTATAAAGTTTCAGAAGGAAGATCTGGCCAGAGTTACGGAGATTTGATTGCTAAGGATATTGGTGTAGATGATGATTCTCTGGACCAGTTATTAGAGAAAAGATTTCCTAAAAAGGATTAAATTTGTTTTTCTATCTTGTAATAAGTCAAGGCATACATGGGATTTCCATGTCCACTTACCATATGGGAAAGAAAATAAGCGTCAGCTCCTAATTTTATTCCCTCTTCTTGAATATGTGAGCCAAGTCCTTTGAGGAGAGTCTCTCCCCACCAACTCCAATGAAAATTTAAGGGAATTGTTTTCAAAGGGCTTAGATCAAGAGATTGATTCTTCTGGTTCTTGTAGCCATTAATCTCTTCATCCCAATAAACTCTGACTAATAGACCTAAATCTCCCAGTTGTTCATCGGGCCTAACTTCCTGGTTTTCAGATTCTGCTAAAATAAATCTTTCAACATATTTTTTGAAGTTGGATCTTCTTACGAATTCTCGCGAGTAAGCAGAAGCAACTGCTAAGCCTAAAGCTCCTCCGACAATCATAGGCACGTATAAATCAACCATTTGAATTATAATTTGAGAAAGATGTTTATAAGGATTTATGTGAAGAAGTAGTGATTAATCATAAACATCACGACGATGATCAAAACAGTTGATAATTATCTTCTCTCCTTCAATACGATAAACCAACCTAAAAGGCGGTATTCTAATCGTACGGTGACCTTTTAATTCGTAGCTTAAGGGTTTTCCTGATTCCGGTAATTCTTCTAATTTCTTGACGTGTTTGATAATTCTCAATCGAGTAGTTTTGTCTTTAATCTTCTTGAACTCTTCTTTGAATTCTTCGGAGAAGATTATTTCCATTTTAATGCATTAACAAATCGTCAATCTCTTCGTCACTCATTTTAGTATGAGCTTTAGTAAACTTGCCGGTCCTAATTTGATCTTCACTCTTTTGAATCTTGTTCAATAAATCCATATCTTTCATTAAAGACTCTGTATGAATCTGTTTGAGCAAAATGTTTCCGTCTTCATTAAAGACAATAAATTTAGTTGAGGGTTTTATTCCAGCATCTTTTCTAATTTCAGCAGGAATAACCACTTGTCCATTTTGAGATATTTTTGTTAATGCAACTTCCATTTTTGTGTTCACCTAAAGTATATTTTAATATTAAAATCAGTTTTATATATAAACTTTTTGGTGTTTTGAATAAGTTTAACTACAAACATCACAATCATTTCCTTCAAAAGCATAACAAATATATTTTCTCTACCCTATAAATCTTTATTAAGAGATTTTCTCTTTAATCTTCAAATAAGTAATGTAAAACTAAGGAGGACAAATATGAAAACTCAGAAAATATTTTCTTCAGAGGAACTGTTGGAACAATCAAGACTGTTTCAGCTGTGGGATATCATGGTCAAAACCGGAATACCGGCCTTAGAACAGATGGAGAGCCTAGCGAGTTCTTTCCCTCGCTATCAAAATGATATTCTGGAATGGAGGAATAATCTTATAGAAGGTTGCACTTTAGCTAACTATCCTTTTAATCACCCCGACGTTTTTCATCCAATAGTTGTTCCGGTCACGGCCTTAAATGATTTCTCTCACTTCCCGCAGCTAAGTAGACATCTACGCTATGAAGCAACCGAAAGTGGAACAGTGTGTTTTTATCATGGGTATGCTCTAGCTTTGGAATGCCAGCAGAATTATGCCTCTGCCTTAAAGATGGTAGGGAAATTCGCTCTCTTTCCTCCAAAGAATATTCTAAGAAAAATTTATACTTCTATGGAGAATAAAGGAGTATCTTTCGGAAAAGCGGTGGACAAGTATAAGGAGTATTTTACCCCTGCCGCCAGAACCATAATTACGGGTGGAGAGATGGGAGGAAATCTGGACAGCTTGCTTTATGAGTATGTGGAATATCTTCGAAGCCAGAAATAGAGTTTGTTAACTCTCTTTCATCTTTTTCGATTTTGTTTTCAACCTAACCACTCCAGTAAAGATAAGCTTTAAAAGTAAAGGAGTTCTGAAAGGATTAGGGGGTTAGGTTAGGGTATGCCACAAACCAAATAGTGGAATGGATAATATTAAGATTACTTTAGAAACCCTGTACGACATTCTCAGGAATGAGAAAAAGAGGGAAGATTTACAGAAACTAGAGGCAACTTTCTTTATAGATGTCATTGGTTACCTTAAAGAGAAAATTTCCTTTCTGGAACAAAAAGGGCAGGATAAAGACATCTTTGCTTCTGGAGAGAAAGACAAGCTAGAATATGAGTTAAGAAGTATCCGCAGAATCCTTAAAGAAATCTATGAAAAAAGAGAGAAGAAGATTATTGATATCGCTTTAAACAAATCTCGGACCGGGTCGGATATCATTGACACTTCATCCATGCTTCCAGAGGAGAAAGAGTTCTATCTACGCACATTAAGGAACTTAGACGAGTTCCGGCGGGGAATACTTCTTTCCTTATTCAAAGGAGAACTTCCCTCAATTGCTTCTTCCCTTAACCAGAAAGTAAGTTCTTATTTAGACGAACCTGCTCCTGCGGAGATTCCTGCGGGTGATACGAAAATATCTGCTGTCTCTGAACCCTTAATGGAAGTGAAAAAGACTAAGATCAAATTTATTCATCCTCTGCCCAGCTTTGTGTGGAAAGATATGAAAGTGTACGGTCCTTACGACGCTGGTGACGAGATTGAAATCTTTCCGGAAGTGGCAGATTTAATCGTAAGGAAAGGTCGAGCAGAGAAGATATAATTCTTGTACAACAGAAAACTATTAAAATACCTTGCCTAATTTTATCTTTATGCCAAAGATATCGGTGGTTATCCCTGCGTGTAATGAAGAGAAGTATATCCAAAACACTCTTCAGTGCATCCAAGATCAGAACGATCCAGAGGTGGAAACTATTGTTGTATGCAACGGATGTACGGACAATACCGAGGTGATTGCTAAAAAATTTTCTAGTTTTAACACCAAGATCATCTCTTTTAAAGAAGGGCATGTAAGTAAGGCTCGTAACATCGGAGCCCAAAAAGCAGAAGGAGAACTATTACTGTTCCTGGACGCTGATTCATTAATATCTAGCGACACTTTTAACCGGATAAAAGAAGATTTTAAGGAGGAACACGCCGTAGCTACTACCCTGGCCCAGCCAGACGATTCTCGCCTGAAATTTAAGCTGGCTCTGGGGTTTAAGAATTTTTATCATCGTACTAATCTCTATCAGGGATGCAGTGGCGCTTTAATCTGCAGAAAAGAAGATTTTGATAAAGTTGACGGATATGATGCCAGCTTGAAAGTAAAAGAGCATCGCAAACTTATTCTTAAACTTAAAAAGCATACTGGTAAGGGGTTTACTTGTTTAGATACTAAGATTACTACTTCTATGCGCCGGTTCCAGCAGTGGGGATTAACTAAAGCTACGCTGTTTTGGGTCAAGCAGTGGATAAAGAATTATACTGGCGATCTTAAAGAAAGCGAATATGAGAAAGTGAGATAGATATTTAAAGCACAAAGTTATTCTTACTCCTCATGATTATTACCATTTCCGGTAATCCCGGTTCAGGAAAAAGTAGTATTGCCAAGATTTTAGTTGAGAAATTAAAAGCAGAAAGAATCTATGCCGGCGGTATGAAAAGGGAGATGGCCAAAGAGAAAGGATTGAAATTAGAGGAGTTCTTGAGACTGGCCGAGAAAGATCCCACCTTTGATAAAGAAATTGATTCTCAAGTCCGAGATAAAGCTAGAACTCTAGACAAATCTGGAAAGAAAGTGGTGGTAGAAGGAAGAGTACATTTTCACTTTCTCCCCGAATCTGTCAAGATTTACGTAAAAGTTGATGAGAAAGAAGGAGCGAGAAGGATCTGGAAAGACTTACAGAGTAAAGAAGCCAGCCAACAACGTAACCAAGATGCAGCTAATTCAGTAGAAGAAGTGCTTAAGAAAAATCGAGCTAGAGAAAAAGAAGATGTCAAACAATTCTTAGACATTTATGGGGTTAATTATCTTGATCTTAAGAATTATGATTTGGTGATAGATTCCACTAAAATCACTCCGGAACAAGCTGCTGAAAAGATAATTACTTTTATTAAAAAACAAAAAGAGGTATAAACCATGTCCATATTAATCAACCAGTCAGTAGCCATCCTTTGCGATGGCAATAATATTGAAAGAAGCATCCATGAGCAATCTCGCAACGAGAATACCATGCTCAATTTTGATACCTTAATTCCCGCTTTACTTAACGGCCGAGGATTGAATCGTTTTTTTTATTTTCGGGAAGGGTTGAACATCTCTTCCAAACTAGCGGAAAGATTGCATGAGAAATATTACGGATTAGTCATTCCCTGTCATAAATCGGCGGATATTCCTTTGTCCATCAAAGCTACTCAACTTGCTGGAAAGGTAGATACTATCATTATTCTATCCGGAGATTCTGATTACGTAGAATTAGTCCGGCATTTGAAATCAGAAGGTGTTAGAGTAGAAATTGCAGCTGTTCCAGAAACGACTGCTAAAATTCTGATTGAAGAAGCGGATTATTTCCATCCTATCGGCAAAGAACATTGGTTCTCTTATACTGCTCCCAGAGGGCAGCATCAACAGCATAAGAAAGGGCCGAATGCAAAGAGTAATTAGATACCTCTTAAGATAGACAAAGAGCAACTCCGGCCACGGCAGCAGCAGGAAGCAGAACTGCTAAAGCTCGATTTCTCCATTTCACATAAGTAGCCTCTGACTCGGCTTGTTTACGGTTATATTCTTTTCTTCTTTGTAATACTTCCTGAAGAGCACGAAGTTCTTTCGCTATCAGCTCTTCTGATTGAAGAATATCTGGAGAAGAAAATATAGTCCTTTGGTAATCGCTTCTAACATCGGCATTTAATTTTTTTTCTAGATTTAATAATATTTCTAAAGTACAATTATCGCCTCTTAAAAATAAAAGATTTTGAGCCATATCTTCCATTTTCATCCCAACAGGGGAATAAGAGGCAATAGTACCAATATGTTTCTCTGGAAGAGTGTTTTTAGCTAAAGATCCAAAAAAATCAGCTAGCTGTTGAATACATTCTTCTTCACTTAAAAAAGAATTATCTGAATCAGAAAGAACGTTTTTTTCGTAAGTTGTTCCTGTGTAGTCTCGAGGAAAAATATTTAACCAACGTGGATTGATCTTAGCAATTACTTCAGCCGTATCCTGAACGTGCTGCGCAGCGAATCTCTTCTCTCCTAAACCAATCATTACATTTGCAGAAATTTTTACTTCTTGCTTATTTAACTTCTCTCCTGCAGCGAGAACCTCTTCTTTCGATCCTCTTTTATGAACATATCTTAGCAATTCAGTGTTTCCCGTTTCAATTCCCCAGTAAATCACCACTTCAGGGATTATTTCTTTCAATCTAGAGAAGAAGTCCTCTGAGACATCTAGGATGGAATTAGTAGTAGCATAAAAAGCCACACGATGGATACGATCCTCAAAGCGAGCCTTACTTTCTGTTACAATTTTTAGAAAATCATCTGCAGGATACCTTAAAGTATCTGCTCCTCCCAGAAAAAGATGATCTATCTGAGTATAAATTGTCTGATCATCTCGAGGAGACCCAAAAGGAGTATGTCGATAAATCTCCCTACTAGTTTCAATAGTATTTATTACTTCTTCCAATGGGCGGTTAGAAAATTTATGACCCTGATAAAATTTACAAAAGCTACATCCAACGGAAGGACATCCATATTGTAAATCTAAACGTAAAGTAGAAATTTTTCTTTCCACGGCCGGAACGTCAGTATACGCTCCGCTATAAATTAATTCCCCCATAATCCCCTCTATAATTAAACTTATTTTTAAAAGTAATGCTTCTAAAAAGTAAAATAATCCTTTGTCTCGCAGGATTCCTTCTGAGCCACGTATTCTGTAACCGGAGGATTGAGAGTTTCTTCGAGAGTGTTGTATTGGATAGTCTTTTGAGCTAGAGCAGGAGCTTTTGGTTGAGCAAAAGGATTTGGTCGATAAACTGCCAAGAGTTCAACGTCATGATTTAATTCTGAATCCACTCTTTCTTTTAAACTATCGGGTAAAGCGCTTTCCTCTGCCCATTTTCGAACAAAGTCATATTTATCTTTTAGGACATTAAAATTCATAGACAAGCCCAAATCACAACGATCATTGAATGGTTTTAAATCACGATCTATAGCAATTCTATCTAAAGTAAACTCCTTAGTATGGTACAAATGACAATCCGTAACATTGGCTTTATCCATTAAATTATAATAAGCGCCGGTTACCCCGAAAGAAAGAGTCGCTGCTACAATTCCCGTAATGATCAAATATTTAAGACTATAATTTCTCATCTTTATTCACCTTTAAATTAATAGATGTAAATCATTATTCAAGCTAATATAAACATATCGCTACTCCAACAACTAAAACCCCACAAAAACCTTTATAAATCCGGGCTACAAAAAGTAAGCTTAACATGGAAAAAATCAAACTTCACGATTTCGTACAGATAGATTACACCGGTAAACTGGCCGATGGAACCGTCTTTGACACTACCGAAGAAAAAGTAGCCAAACAACACAATTTTTACTCTGAAAAAATGAAGTTCGGTCCCGCCACCATTTGTGTCGGCGAACAACAAGTTCTTCCCGGATTAGATTTAAATCTAGTAGATAAAGAAGTGGGCAAATCTTTTACCATTACTTTACCTCCTGAACAAGCTTTTGGAAAAAGAGATGTCAAGAATATGAAGATCATGCCCATGAGCGCTTTCCGTGAGCACAAAATGCAGCCCGTTCCCGGACTGCAGATTGATGTAGACGGCCAAGTCGGCACAGTGTCTAGCGTTTCCGGCGGAAGAGTTATCGTAAATTTCAATCATCCTTTAGCGGGGAAAGAAGTTATCTATGATGTTAAGATCCACAAGAAGGTCACTGACCATAAAGAACAAATTGTTTCCTTCTTGAACACTTCTTTAAGAATTTCGGAGAAAGAGATTAAAGTGGAAGTTAAAGAGGATAAGGCCGAAGTGAAAATGGTTATGGACTTACCCGAGCAGATCACTCAGATCATTGGTAAGAAGTTGGCTGAGCTGACCGGATTAAAAGAAGTAACGTTTGGGAAGATTGAAGTGAAAAGTTAAAAAGAAAAAATATTTTTAAGCCTAAAATCATTTGGGTTAAAAGTAGGTCCTTTCCGTGCATTCGCGAGGTCGTAAATACATTTCAAAGATTTCAAAGATATCTTTCCCGAAGCAGTTCTGATGGTCATTATCTTAGAAAACCCCATCGGTTTTGTGGTCAGAGACAAAGAGTTAGCTAAGAGTTTCAAAAACTATTTTGAGATTATGTGGAAGAATTCTAAAACATAACCTAGATATCCCAATCTCTAGCTTCCATAAGATATATTCCCCATAGTATAATCTTTATAAAGCTAGTTCTATTATTCTGTTCATTAAAAAGGGTGATTCCATGGATACTTACATCGATAACAAATATGCTTCTAAAAGTGGGTTTCAAGGTGCAACCATCAAAACCGAGGAAGGAACTAATCATAAAGCCACTTTAGAGGTGGACGAAGAATTAGAACGAATTCTTTCTTCCCAAAAAACCAGGATTAAAGTAATCGGTTGCGGCGGTGGGGGTAATAACACTATCAACAGAATTTCTGAAGTTGGAATCAAAGGGATAGAAACTATTGCTATCAATACAGATGCACAAGATTTATTGTACACCAGAGCAGATAAGAAACTTCTTATCGGGAAAGAGCTCACTCGAGGTATTGGTGCCGGTTCAAACCCAAAAGTGGGAGAATCTGCCGCTAAAGAAAGTGAACATGACCTAAAGAAATTGTTGGAAAATTCGGACATGGTCTTTATCACTTGTGGCTTAGGAGGAGGAACAGGTACAGGTAGTGCTCCTTTTGTAGCCGAGCTAGCTCGAAAGATGGGTCTTCTAAGTGTAGGAGTGGTAACTCTGCCATTTACTATGGAAGGATCTCATCGTTTTGAGAACGCCATGATCGGTTTGGAAAAACTCGAACAGAGCATCAACACCTTGATTGTAATTCCTAACGAAAAACTTTTGGAACTAGCACCACACTTACCCTTGCAGACAGCTTTCAAAGTTGCCGATGAGATTTTAACCAATTCGGTTAAAGGTATTGCTGAATTAGTTACCAAGGCAGGATTAGTTAACTTAGACTTTGCTGACATTAAAACAATTATGAGTGAAGGAGGAGTAGCTTTGATCGGCATGGGTGAATCTGATAACGATAAAGACCGAGCTAAGGAATCGGTACAAAAAGCCCTAGATAATCCTTTGATTGATGTAGACATCTCTACCGCTACGGCAGCTTTAATTAACATCTCTGGAGGAGAAGACTTAACTCTCGACGAGTCCAGACAGATTGTAGAAACCGTAAACCAAAGATTATCTCCCAATGCTAAGATCATCTGGGGAGCACAGATTTACAAAGATTTAGAGAAGACCATCCGAACTATGCTTATCATTACCGGAGTAAAGTCAGAGCAAATCTTTGGAGAAGGCAACAAATATGCCTTGAAGAAAAAGCAAGCCATGGAAGACGAGTTGGGTATAGAGTTTATGAAGTGATTATTTACCTTTCCGGCCAGACGTCTTCGTTTACCCATTGATTTAAACCGGGAATTTGTTCTATCTTAGCTTCTAAGAAAGTTTTCAGATCAGGAGTGGTACGACGAAATTGTTCTTCTAATCCTTGAACGATCATAGTGTCTCCACAAGTGAAGGGATAGGCTTTAGGGCTAGTATATTTCATGGCTGGATTGTACAAAAAACATCTGACGGGATCAACGTCGGGGTTGCCTGGCCATTTTTCCTGAGGAACATCTCCGTAGCAAATCACATCGAGATAAATAATTCCTTTCATCCTATAAAGAGTCGCTAAGAAAAAATCCGAATCTTTACCATTTGGTGAAGAGCCAGTGTTAGAAGTAAATCCCTCTTTGTTTTCTTGATATATCCTCAAAAATGAATTTATGCTTTCATCTAGCCTCCCATAAGGTGAACTCTCAAGGCCTAAACGATGAATATAAACTCTGCCCGGGAGTGCCAACTGAGGAAAATTTACTCGATATAGGAAAGGTCGATCCATTTTGTTAGTACTATTTAGGGACACAATATAAACCTTTCGGGACAATTGTAAAAATTAAAACCCTAATCCATTTCTCATCCTAGGAAAGAAAGCTTTATAAATAAAACTCTTGTTTTTATGTTTATGGAAGAGGAGCTAGAGGTACAACAACCAAATAGAGTGAAAAGATTCTTTCGAGAATGCTTAAGAGTAATTCATATTACTAAGAAGCCTTCTAAAGAAGAATACAAGAACACCTTAAAGATAACTGCTTTAGGTACAGCAGTTATAGGGGCTATTGGCTTCATAATCTTCCTGCTAAAACAATTATTAATTGGTTAGAAAATGGAAACAAAGATTTTTGGGTTAAGGACCGCAGCTAATCGTGAAGATCAGGTAGTAGACTTTTTGATCTCTAAATTGACCAAAGAAAACAAATTTGCGGTTTATGCAATTATCAGACCGCATGGTATGCGCGGATATATCTTTATAGAAGCTGCTTCACAAGAAGAAGCAGAAGCAGCCCTGCAAGGTGTACCTTACGCCCGAGGATTATTACCTAAAGAGATTCCCTATTCTGAAATCGAGCATATGCTAGAACAGGTCAAAGTGGAAATGAACATCCACAAGAACGATATTGTAGAGATTATCGCCGGACCGTTCAAGCGTGAAAATGCTAAAGTTATGAGAATCAATAAGGTTAAGGAAGAAATAGTAGTGGAATTATTAGAAGCGGCTGTGCCCATCCCCATCACTGTTAAGATGGATGCCGTTAAAGTTATCCGTAGAGACTCCGAATCAGAAGAAGAATCTGAAGAATAATCATTTTTAGCATCATCAGGTCAACGCTACTCTCGTTTCACATCCAACCGACAAGAGGGTTGTCTCATCCGGAGAATGTCGGTCATCTATATTAACATCATCCAGCGTTGAAGATGCTAAAAAATAATACTCATGTCTTCACTTAATTTAAATTTAGAGTTAGAGAAACTCTATTCTACACTCAAAGAAAGTAAAGCTAAAACAATTCTGATCCAATTACCCGACGGATTAAAGCCAAAAGCAAAGGAAATTCAAGAAGAGGTTAAGAAGAAATTTCCTTCAGTTAAATTAACTTTCTGGGCAGGTTCTTGTTACGGTGCTTGTGATGTGCCTAACGTCAAAGGATTTGATTTATTGGTGCAGTTCGGGCATAGCGAGTGGAGATAGATGTTCTAAAATATAAAAGAATATAAATCTTGTTTTGAGGTGTTTAAAATATGATAGAATTAGCTCAACAAATAGCCAAAACCGTTTTAGATTATTCTCATCCTTCGCATCAGATTGAAGGAATACTATTGTTTGGATCAACGCTTACCGGACAGAGATATCATCCGGAAAAAGTAATCCCTTCGGATATTGATATGGTCATTATCCATAGAGCAGGAAGTCTAGCTGAATTTGATTGGGATAAATATGGTGAGAATAAAGATATTTGTGACCAACCGATTGGAAGAGGGAATAACCGAACTTCTTCATGGAGAATCGCTTATAATCTTGGATCAAGAGATTATCCAACTTATGATTCCATTTTCAACCCAGAACATTCTCATCCGACAGAAAAATTTTCTTTAGAGATCTCTAAAGAGGTCTTAGCAGAGAATGGTCTAGTGTTAGAAGATAAGTTTGATTCAGTAGTGTTTAGAGAATCAACACATATAAGCGGTCCTAGAACTAAAGTTATTTCTGCGGTAGCAATTATTGTGGCTTACAAAGAGCTTCGGAATGTGGATCTTTATCATAATAGTGAAGATTTCAAGCGACTATTAACAACTATGGGAAAGAGATTTGAAGAAAGAAAAGTTCAGGTTGATCAAGATATGGTTTATAAAAGGATCGAAGGGCTTCTTCCTCCGGAGTTAGACTTCGATAAAGCCTTCGACCTGCACACTCTTGACGCTCGACTCTTATCAAGGAAGTTACAGGAAAGAGACCTTCCTTATAAATTTGAACCAGATAAAGAAAGATCAGAACTCTGTCAGAAGAAATGTCAAGATCCCACTTTCTGGAATACGGTTTTAAGCACGGGAAGATTATTCGACGGAGAGAGATTTACTATTCCGGTAGAAGATAGATATCCGGGATGTCTAGAATTATTTCCCCATTAGATTTAAATATCAATTCTCTTTTTTATTTTTTCATACGGCTGTGATCTAACGGTATGATCCGAGCTTCCCATGAATTCGTTCGGATAGAGCTCGTGGCCCGGGTTCAATTCCCGGCAGCCGTAGCAAAGTGAAGGCTGACGGTTCCGAAAGGCAGAGTCCTTTCGTTATCGGCAGCCGTATTATTTCTTTTTCTTCTTTATTACAGAATTGATAAACAAAACTACCAGAATAAAAAACACTGCTAAAAGAATAGCTATGGCGAAAGTAGAATTATATACTGCTAATTTATGATCCGGTTCTTGATAATATCCTCGAATGTACCACAACTGATCAATTATCAGTCCAATAGCCATCGCCACAAACACGAAATATAGATGATGCCGTTTACGATCAAAAAGCAAAAGGACACTTCCCACCATCAGTAGTAGTAAACCATAATCAAAATGATGTAGTTCCACTCCAAAAAACACCGGATTAGGATCATAAAATAGAACTAAAAAGCGGGTAATCAAAATCGCTAGAATCATAACTCCCACAAAAGCTAGGACTTTATGATGCACTTCTAGCCTTTCAAACCATTTAACGATCTTTCCCATCCTTAACCTCTTTTTAGGAAAGAAGAATCTTACACTTTATATCTCTTCCGGCAAGTTAAATTAATAAAGAAATACAAATAATTTATCGTTATGGGCGCGTAGCTCAGTCCGGAAGCTTTGCTGGACAATAGAGCACTTCGTTCGCAACGAAGGGGCCTCGGGAGATACCACAAGTATCCGAGAATTCAAATCCCGACGCGTCCATTATATCCACTTAGAAGTGACGAAACCTTTATAAATCCCTTTCGTTTTGCCTATTTATGTTCAATGAATACGACGCTGCCCGAGCCAACCTCCGAAGAGTAGGATTAGTTAAAGGAGAGATTGATTCCGCCTTAAAATATTCCAAAGCTATTATCAGAGCAGCCATCCAAGGAGACGAGAAAGGGGTTATTGATTTAAATCAACAACTAAAAGGGATATGTACTGAAAGCGGTCTTGTTGAACGTCTTTATTCTAAACCCACTCTTACTTTTGATGAAGGAGCAGAAAGAATTGTTAGCACCCCCTCCCCTATCTTGATTGGAATCACTGGAAAACCCGCTTGCGGAAAGAGTACCCTGTTAAAATATTTTGGAACCAGAGAAGATATTGTTGTTATCGACGAGTTCTGGCCGCTAGAGAGAGATTACGACCAGAAGAAAGAACAAGCAGAAAAAGCTCTAACCACCGGGAATAAAGTAATAGTCGCTTCGTGCATCATAAATCATCAAGGAGTAAGAGAAAGATATCACTTAATTAACTCTTCCGAAAGAAGAAAAGAAAATCTCTTGACTCGATCTAGAACCATTACCGACCAACTAAGAAGCACTTATTTTGACGCTTTCGAATTAATAGATTTAGTGCTCTTTGAATCAGAAGCAGTTAACGCCCAGTTCTTGATAGATTCTAGTAGGATTAAATACTAATTATATATATCCCCTACTATCTAAATTCTTTTATACTTCTAACCACCACTCCTTATTTTTAATGAAAGATATTATTTCTATGCGGGACTTTACTAAGGATGAGATTATTGCCATCTTGGACGCTGCTGAAGACGTAGAACGAGCTATTCACGACCCCAGTTACGGTTCAACTTTTAGAAGAAAATATGGTCGAGACATTAACCGGCTGTTAGAAGACATCCTCGTAGGGACATTATTTGTAGAGAACAGTACCAGAACGTATCATTCTTTCCGAGCGGCAGTAATGCATACTAACGGTCAAGTGGATGGTTTTCCCACTGAAGCCTACACTTCCTTAAAGAAAGGTGAAACCTGGGCTGATACTGCCACCATGTTTCAGGTGTATGGTTTTGACGCCTTAGTGATGCGCAGTACTACTGAAGGGATTCCCCGTTGGACTAAAGAATTCTTAGAAAGAAGTCATCAGCATCTGTTAAGTCAGTACGCTACAATTGGCAAGCCTTACAGTTTCAAAGTTCCTCAAGTTATTGATGGAGGGGACGGCATGCACGAACATCCCACCCAATGTTTATTGGACTTGTACACTATCCGCAGCGTAGCCAGAGCGGAAGGCAGAGATCTAGAAGGATTATCTATTGCCTTAATGAATGATATTGCTCACAGCAGAGTTATCGGCTCATTGATTTCTGTCGCTCCTTTATTCAATTGGGAATTACATTTTGCTCACCCTCGCCGTTTCGGCCCTAAAGAACAACAGTTAGACTATCTCACCCAAAAAGGTGTTGAATTCCATGATCATGGAGAAAAGTTTCGTCAAGCGATGCGAGCATCCCTTTTTGCTTATCATTCCCGACCACAAAAAGAAAGGGTAGGGGAAGGAGAAGACTTAATCACCATTAAAGCTCTGGGCCAAATGAATGCAAAACTATTCAGAAGTTTAGGCAAATATGCCCCCTGGCTGATGCATCCTAAACCGGTAGATGCAGAAACTTTTGAAGAAATATCTCACGACCTGATTTTTCACCCTAAAAATATCACTAACATGCAGGCAGGTAACGGTTTGTATCTCCGAATAGCGGGTTTAGCCTTAGGAGTAAGAAGAATGCAAAGTGAACATTCTTTTGCTAACAGCGAATTAGAAAGGATCCCTACTCGTATCGAAAGACTTCCTTTAAGTCCGAAAGAAAAGGTGTTGCATAATCCTCGTTCCGGATTTATCGAGAATGAAGGTATTGTTATTGATCATATCCCTTTAGGGTGGGGAAGAAGATTAGCTGGCGCACTAGGATTAGAGGAAGAACAAATTCCTAAAGTAGTCGCAGATTATCTGCCCAGAGTTCCAGGAGGAGAACCAGTAAAAGATATGATTAAACTGCATGCCGCATACCATCTTGGTCCAAAACAGAATGACATAATTGCTTTGTTTAACGCAGATGTAAGTACCATCCATAACGGTAAAGTCGTTAGAAAAGATCGACCAGTGTTAGGCAGCTTTGTAGAAGATCGCATAAAGTGTAGTAATCCTAGATGTGTAACTAACGTGCATAAAGAGCATGTTACTCCAAAACACTGGATAGAACTAACAGAACGAGGATTGAGTTTGACCTGCAACTATTGTGAAGAGCATGATACCTTGCCAAGAGTATACAAAGATAATCGTTTCATCTATATTCACTAATATAGATATTAAAACCAACACCTTTGTCAACCGCTCGTGCCACTACCAGTGGAACTATACACTGGTGGCATGCTCGTCTGCGGACTCGGGCACTCGCTGATTTAAGCAAACCCGAAGAGTGTTTTCTGTGCAGCTAAAGCGTATTTCTGCTTGTCTAGATAACGACCATAAACATCCATATTACCACTTCTTCCATTAGTGGCAGGATTCCAAAATCCTCCTTCTCTAAAAAGCCAGCTCTTAAGCCACCAAAATTCTTTCAAAATTTTTGGTGCTGTAAACCCCTTCAGTTTTTTTGCTAGCTCAGGCTTGCTATAAATGCCAAGGCACAAATTTATGTGAACGTGGTTGCTATCAAAGCTTTTCTTTGTCCATTGAACTTCATATTTTCGCAGTGCTTCAGTCAGCACTGCGTCAGTATATTCACGAATTGCTCGCTTATCAAAGATGTTGTGGCAGTATTTTGTTTTAAGTGTGAGCATTAGCCACACTTCTCCTACGGCAGAGCTATATCTAGTTGGATTGAATTTCATGAGAATCACCTTTTTTGTTTTAATATTATTTTGGAGGATAGCTAAAGCTATCCAAAATGTTTAATAAGAAGCTAATCATAACTCTCCACAGGTTGTGTTTTACCCTCAGCCCTGTACGAACAGGGCTCAGAGGGGTATTTCTGTTTTAGGTTAACTTCTGAACTAAGAAAGAAATGTTAGTTGATAAATTGCACCACCGGTCACGCTCGCTCTGTTTACACTACGCTCGCTTTAGACCGGATGGAAAAAGCTAATTTTA
>Ga0172375_10000658_pt1 | contig 55338 bp, 61 predicted proteins | sample LakKiv1m_FD_114537 | JGI IMG/M metagenome (GOLD analysis project Ga0172375, IMG submission 114537) | Freshwater microbial communities from Kabuno Bay, South-Kivu, Congo - kab_092012_11.1m | ecosystem: Environmental > Aquatic > Freshwater > Lake | place: Democratic Republic of the Congo...
GCTCTTTTGAGTGGATTAGCCGTATCTATCAACAATTCTTCAAGGTGTTCCAGAAAATATCCAATGCGCTTCATAACCGCCTCCATATTAATAGTATTTTGAGTCTTTTTACGTCGAATTTTTTCTTCTTCTAGTTCTTGCACCTCACACTCTGCTTTGACCAAATCGGCTTCCAATGGGTTAGCCTTCGGCGGCGAGGGCGTCGGCTTTCGTAGCATGAATAGTGCCAGTAGGATGATTGGAGGGAGAATAGATAGTATAGAGTTTTAGGGGTTCGGTAGCAGAGGTATTAATAATATTGTGATTGGTTCCGGCAGGAACAATTAATACATCATCGGCTTTAAAAATAATTTCTTCGCCATTAAGAACGGCTTTGCCTTCACCAGCTTCGAAACGGAAAAACTAGTCAACGTCGGCGTGGGCTTCCATGCCAATGTCTTCACTGGGCTTTAGAGCCATAACGACTAGCTGACTATGAGAACCGGTAAAAAGAACTTTCCGAAAATTATTATTAGCAAGAGTTTCTTGCTCAATATTGGCATGATATCCAGTCATTTTTTTGTTTTAAAACTGTTAATACTTTCATTTTACCAAATAGTTTTAAGAATGATTCTGTTAAAATGAGGCTGTGGCAGATAATTTTGAAAAAAAAGAAATAATTAAAAAAAGTCAGAATTTATCGGACTGGTATACCGATGTTATTTTAAAGGCAAAGCTGGCTGATTACGCGCCGGTTAAGGGATGTATGGTAATTAGGCCTTATGGTTATGCCTTATGGGAAGGGATTCAAAAATATCTTGATGTTCTGATTAAAGAGCGGGGAGTGGAAAATGCTTATTTCCCGTTATTCATACCGGAAAAATTTTTACAAAAAGAAAAGGAGCACGTCAAAGGGTTTGCCCCAGAAGCGGCGGTAGTTACCATTGGCGGAGGCGAAGAACTGGCAGAAAAATTAATCGTTCGGCCAACTTCAGAAACAATTATGTACGAGATGTACAAGCAGTGGACTCAATCCTGGAGAGATTTACCTGTCCTTATCAATCAGTGGTGTAATGTAGTTCGGTGGGAAAAACGAACATACTTGTTTCTGAGAACCAGTGAGTTTTTGTGGCAAGAAGGGCACTGTGCCCACACCAATAGCGAAGAAAACACAGAAATGGTTTTGTGGGCTCTTGGGGCTTATCAAAAAACTTATCAAGACCTGTTGGCGTTATATGGAATTTCGGGAGTTAAAAGCGAAGCAGAGAAGTTTGCCGGAGCCAGCAAAACTTATACCTACGAAATGTTAATGCCTGACGGCAAGGCGCTTCAGGGGGCAACTTCTCATGATTTGGGGCAAAATTTTGCCAAAGTATTTGATTGGACGGTTTTGGGAGAAAATGGCGAAAAACTTTATCCCTGGCAAAATAGCTGGGGATTATCAACCAGAAGTATTGGGGGCCTAATTATGGTTCACGGTGATGACGATGGGTTAATGATGCCTCCCAAAATTGCACCAATAAAACTAGTAATTAACCCCATCTTAGGTGGCCAAGAGGCAGAAATTATAGCTTTAGCCCAGGAGATAAAGAGAGAAATTGAAGCAAAACAAAGCAGTGACTATCCCGGAAAAGTAGAGATTTGGGGAAGTGGGGCAATCGCTGAAAAAACTTTTGGCTGGAGAATGAGTGAGGCTGAATTAAAAGGAGTACCTCTAACAATTGCTTTAGGGAAAAAAGAAGTAGCAGGAACGACACCGATAACGATAATCCCTAGATTGAAAGAAATAGGCCGACAAGAAACTGGAGTGGAAATGGTTAGTAAAATAATCGAACAGATGCTTACTAAGATTCAAAAACAAATGTTAGAAAAACACAAAGCTTTTACAGAAGCCAATACTCACGAGGTAGACAGTTATAAGGAGTTTAGAGAAGTGATGGAAAATAAGCGCGGTTTTATAAAAGCACACTGGTGCGAAAATGCTTTATGCGAGAGAAAAATTAAAGAAGAAACAAAAGCAACTTGTCGCTGCCGACCACTTAATGATAGAGAGAGTGAAGGGCGGTGTATTTATTGTGGGCAAAAAGCTCAGTATCGCTGGATATTCGCTCAAGCCTATTAATGATTAGTTTACTGGGTTTAAATTTTCATCTTTATGGTTTGTTAATTGGAGTAGCGATAATTACGGCCCTGGTAATATCGAAGTCTTTGGCTCAAAAAAAAGGCGTTGATGTAATAGAAATAGAGAGATTATCTTGGTGGGTAATTATTTTAGGAGTAATTGGAGCAAGAACTTATCATGTAATTAACTACTGGCAAGATTTTTATAGTCGAGATGTAATTCAAGTTATATATATTTGGAAGGGGGGATTGGGAATTTGGGGGGCAATTGCCGGTGGAGTGATGGGATTATTTTTATTTTATAAACAAAAATCGGTTGACCGGCAAAAAACAAAATTTTGGGCTCTCACCGATATCGCTTTTATTGGGCTACCGGTAGCTCAGGCGCTTGGAAGATTGGGTAATTTTTTTAATCAAGAGCTTTTAGGAAGGGAAACCGGCTTGCCTTGGGGGCTTTTAATAGACGGTAAATTTTATCACCCGTTATTTCTTTATGAAGGTTTATTAAATCTCATCCTATTTACTCTGTTGTGGAAATTAAAAAATAAAAAGAATGGAACAATTAGCGGAGGATATTTAATTGGATATGGATTAATCCGGTTTTTTTTAGAATGGTTAAGGCCGGAAAATATTAGTTGGAAATGGGCGGGGCTACCTATGGCAAGTATCTGGGGACTAGCGGCAATCTTTACGGGAGGAATAATTATTTGGCAGAGCCAAAGACAACCTTCCTAACCTCATCCATATCGGCAACAAAATGAAATTTAAGGTCTTTTCTGACTTTTTGGGGAATATCGATAAGATTTCTTTTATTATCTTTAGGTAAAATTACTTGTTTTATCCCAGCTCGATGGGCAGCAATAACCTTCTCCTTGACCCCACCAATTTCCAAAGCCCTCCCCCGCAGAGTAACTTCACCGGTCATAGCAATGTCCCGACGAGTAGGACGTTTAGTAAAGGCAGAAATAAGAGCGGTGGTAATGGCTAAACCAGCTGAAGGTCCGTCTTTGGGAACAGCTCCTTCGGGGACATGAATGTGAACATCGCTATTTCTGGCTAGCTTAGGGGCAATATTTAATTCAGTGGCATGGGAACGGACGTAGGAGAGAGCGGCTCGGGCCGATTCTTTCATAACACTACCTAGTTGTCCGGTAAGAATAATTTTCCCCATACCAGGCATGAGAGCAACTTCGATGAAAATGATATCTCCGCCAGCCTGGGTATAAGCGAGGCCGGTACTGATACCAATCTGGTCCTTATCGTCAATCAAAGTATGATTGAAATGGTGTGGTCCAAGCATTTGGATAATTTTTGTAGGAGTGATAATCAGGGGAAGGTTAATTTTTTTAGCCGAAGCAATTTTTTTGGCACTTTTTCTCATTACAGTAGCAATTTGTCGTTCTAAACTACGAACTCCGGCTTCTCTAGTATAGTGTTCGATCATTTCCTTAAGCGAGGCGGTGCTAATGTTAATATCGGTTTTTTCCAAACCATTTGATTCAAGTTGTTTTTTGACCAAGTGATTTTTGGCAATACCCAGTTTTTCAGCTTCAGTGTAACCGGTAAATTCAATTATCTCTAAGCGATCTCGAAGAGCGGCAGGGATGGTATCGAGAACATTGGCAGTAGTAATAAACATGACTTGAGAAAGATCAAAGGGGGTATCGAGATAATGATCATGAAAAGTAGAGTTTTGCTCTGGGTCAAGAACTTCAAGCAAAGCGGCGCTGGGGTCGCCTCGATAATCAGCACCAATTTTATCGATTTCGTCCAACATAAACACCGGATTATTGGTTCCCGCATCTTTTATGGCTTGAATAATTCTTCCCGGCATGGCTCCAACGTAAGTGCGGCGGTGACCTCTAATTTCGGCTTCATCACGAACACCACCAAGAGAAATACGAGCGAACTCGCGACCAAGTGATTTGGCAATTGAACGGCCAACTGAAGTTTTCCCAACTCCCGGGGGACCAACAAAACAGAGGATTGTTGGGGTGGTTAATTTACTGGAACTGTTTTTCTTTTTTGATTTAAGTTTTAGAACGGCGATGTGTTCGAGAATTCTCTCTTTAACTTTTTCTAAACCATAATGGTCTTCGTTTAAGGTTTTTTCGGCTCGAATAAGGGAGACTTCAAGTTGCGATTTTTTGTTCCAGGGAAGCTCAACCATTGTCTCAATCCAGGTGCGGATATAGCCAGACTCAGGGTTATGAATTGATAAACTAGCTAAACGATCAGCTTCTTTTTCAGTCTTTTTCCTGGCTTCTTGGGGCATATTAGCCTGTTTAATCTTTTTTCTTAATTCAGTCATCTCGTGGTCTTCTGAGTCACCAAGTTCTTTTTGGATGGTCTTCAACCGTTCACGTAAAACAACCTCTTTCATATTCTCGTCAAATTTCTTTTGAGTTTTAGCAGCTATATTGTGTTCTATTTGCAGTATTTTTATTTCTTTATCAAGATATTCTCCAATCATTTTTAATCTTTTTAAAAGATTGGTTTCTGACAATAATTCTTGTTTTTGTTTGTTTTCGAGATTGAGGATTGAACTTAACTGATGAGAAAGTTCAACTGGGTCAGCCCCACTTATAATCCGCATAAACAAAGGGGCCTCAACGTTTTGTTTACCAAGATTTATTGCCTCTTTAATGCCATTAGTGATGTGGTTTATTAAGGCTTTTTCTTCTTCAGACGATTTTTTGATTATGTCCGGTAGTTCAGATACGGCGGCTAAAAGCTTGCCTTCCTGAGTTTCAACGTTATGGATTTTTACCCGAGTTAATCCCCGAACAATAGCGTGAAGTTCATTGTTAACCGGAAGAGCTTTGACCACTCGACAGAGAGTGCCGATGGTATAGATATCTTTTTTAGGATCCGGGTTTTTTATTTTGGGAGTTTTTTGAGAAACAAAACAAACTTTAGAGTTTTTCTGGATAGCTGAGTTTATACCGGAGATGGAAATCGGTCGGCCGAAAGTTAAGACAGCTTCAGTTTGAGGAAAGATGACACCTTCGCGCAAGGTGACCAGAGGAACAATACTAATCGAATTTGATAATGGTTTTTGTGACTTTAAAAGAATTGCCATTAAGCGATTTTAGCAGATAGTGATGTAAATTGCTAATTTGAAAGCAAGCGAATACCGACCAGAATAGTGGCTAAGATAACTAAAGCCAAAACCAAGAAAAAAAACCCAAGTGAAAATGATTTAGTAGACATTAAGACTGTGTTCGGGGGTCCAATAATGATCGTCGCCAATCTTAGCATAAGCACGATAGTAGATTACACCTGGCCGGTCAAAACTTAAACCAAGATCAAACTCACTGGGAAGAGTAAAATCGTCCTGAAGATAGTCGGGGGCAGATCTCTCATAAGCAACTGCCTGGGGAGAATCCGCCTTGGTTAAGGCGCTAGGGGAAGAGGAACTACTCCAGTAGATAGTAGTGGCAGTCGTGGAAAAAGACCCAGTGGAGTCAATCTGCCAAACAAAAGGATATCTTTCGCCAACTTTAGCTTGTTGGGGGGCTTCAATTATTACGATTTTAAATTGACTTTGTGAGGTAGCTTTTAGATCTTTTTGGGCCAGCCGGTAGTTATACCAAACTGAAAAAATGAAGATCGATAAGCTGACTAGACAAATAATAATTACTGTTTTTAATTTCATAAGGCGTAACTATCAAGAATGATGGTTACCGGACCATCATTATTAATCTTAACATTCATGTGTTGGCCAAAATAGCCTATTTTAACTTTAATATCCATACCAGAGAGCTTCTCGGCCAAAAGAAGGTAGGTTTTTTCGGCTTTTTCCGGAGAAGCTGTGGCGGTAAACCCCGGTCGGTTGCCTGGACTAGTTTTGGCAAGTAAAGTGAATTGAGAGATAAGCAGAATTTCACCAGAAACCGATTTAATGTTAAGGTTCATTTTATCGTTTCCATCAGCCATTAGTCTGGTGTTGGCTAATTTAGAAGCGATTTTCTCAACGTCGCCGACTGTATCCTGAGGAGCAATGGCAACGAAAACACAATAACCAAGCTTAATTTGACGCTTTTGTAGAGGGTCTTTAATTAGAGAAACTGAGGCTGACGAGACTCGTTGAATTAAAACAATCATAAAGATATTGTACCTTAAGAGGGTGAACATGGATTTTGAGTACAAATACTTGACTTTTTTAACAAAATATCCTATCATAACGGAGTTACAGGATGGTAGACAGTCAAGAAGGTTGTCCACTGCCCCCAAATGTAACGTTTAAATTTAACGTCATGATCCCTATGGGGTCTTTTTTTTACCAAAATTTTGCGGAAGGGGGTGACGAATAGAGATGACTGGTGAAACTGGGAAATCGTTTGATATATATAGGGCCCTTAGTATAGAAAATTCATTTGATCTTAGAAAAGAATTTGAAAAGTCTGAAAGCATACCTTGTGACCCTTATGATCCTCGTAGCCTAGAAAAAGAGCGACAGCAGAATGACTTAGCAAATACCTTAATTAGAGGCGAGGCTCGTAAAGCGGTTGTACATAAATATACAAAGGGGAGATAAAACAAGATTGTAATTAATAATTTGTTTTAACCGATTATTCTTTCTTGTTGATTTTTTTCGGTTATTTTGGTGCTTTTTGGGTATAATTAGCCTGTCATTACCGGGTCGTCTAGTGGTAGGACAACGGGTTCTGACCCCGTTAACCTAGGTTCGAGTCCTAGCCCGGTAACATTTGGTGTCTTATTTTTTTCCAAAAGCTTTTTCTATCTGCTTATTGTTGAATCCCTTTTCTCTTATCTGGCTAATAAAGCAAGAGGCTGTGTGGGGGTCGTATCTTTTTACGCTTCCGACAACAGTGATAAACGGTCTGACACCTGGAATGCTAAGATTGATGCAGTATTTTATGTGACTAGTCCCGGAATGTTTAGTATCAGCGCAAAATCCTAGTTTAATTAAAGCCTTTGTTAATTCTTTACTGCCAAATGACAGATTCATGAAAGGTATTGTCTGGCTATTTTGGAAGATAGAAAGAGTGAATAGTTAAATCTGTCTGCTTTTGTTACATCCGTTAGTGGGGAATGGGTAACTCTGGTAAACATGATTCCACTCCTTACTTTTTTTGGAACATCATAGTAACAGAAAAGTAAGTCCCTAACATAATCCTCTACGTCTTCTTTTCTCTCGCATTCGGTAAAGGTACCCAGATCGGGTAAATCAATAAGATATTTACCAGATTTGCCGCGTTTAACTATGGCGGTAATTTTATCGGGCAAACCAAAGGGGTTTTTGAAATCCATCTTTAATGTAGTTTAGTTAATGCTTCTTAGATAGTCAAGAGTAACCTGCCTCGTGTTTAATTACCCCATTGTTCTCTTGACAAAGAAAAACTAAAACGGGAAGAAACTGAGAGAAGAACAAGGAGGTCGCTTCAGGTAAGGGAAATTAACTTTTAAGCATTTACGAAGTTTATATATTTATTATCTTAGTGAAAAAGGATACTAAATAAAATATAAAATTCAAAAATAGACCTAGTGGGTTAATTTTTATTTTTTTGCTTTTGATAAAATAAGGTGTGGAAAAAGTATTTTTTTTAAAGGATTTTGGAAAATTTGCTGATGTTGCTAAAAAATTACTAAAGGGTTTTTATACCAACAGTTCTGGTGTTTTGATAAAAATCCACTTTGGCGAGCAGGGGAACAAGACAGCTTTGTTTCCAAGAGACGTAAAACCGGTTGTGGATGTTCTAGGTGATTGGGGTTTAAAATCTACTTTTATCGATACCCCCGTTGCTTATTCTTCTTTGAGGAATACTGCGAAAGGTTATGAAAGTGTGGTTAAAGAGAGGGGGTACGACAAACTATCTTCTTTTATCATTTCTGATAATTATGTAAATATTAAATGAAACACAAAGATCCTACTCTTCATATTAATTTTGTCTCGGATTATACGGAATTGGAAAAAAGATACGAACTAGTAGAAATTGAATAAAAAGATAGGAGCTAAATTATAATAAGTATGCATATGGATAATAATCAAAGAAAATTACTTGAGGTGAAACCTTTCCAGGAGACTTTGGGAGCTAGTTACTGCGGACCGGCAGCGTTAAAAATGGTGTTGGATTATTATGGAGTTTATAAAAGCGAGGAAGATTTGGCGTTATTGTGTCGTCGGGATCCTGTTTTAGGAGTAAACGACAAGGCGATTAAAAATGTGGCAGAGAGTTTAGGGTTTAGAGTGGAAATCAAAAACAATTCTTCTCTCGAAGATATTTCAAACTGGCTAGATAAAAAAGTACCGGTGATTGTTAACTGGTTTACCAGAGGAAGATATGATTACCCTGAGGACGATGTGGCTGATGGTCATTATTCTGTGGTAATTGGCTTAGATGGTAAATTTATCTATCTTCAAGATTCTGAAGTAGGGAGGAAGAGAAAAATCAGAAAAGAAGATTTTATTAAAGTTTGGTTTGATTTTTCGTCAAAGAGTGTTGATAAGTGGGAAGACATGATCATCAGACAGGTAATTGCTATATATCACTAGATTCGTCTAATTTTTTAGATCTTTTTCAATGAGTTGGAGAAGAAGGCCGACTTGCTTTTGAAGTTCGGTTTCAAAATCAGGATGAATATGGTCTTTTAAAAAATTAATAATTTCTGGATCGTAGGGGGCTTGGTGAAGATGATTAAGAAAGGCGCGATGGTGATGAGAATGAAGTTTTTGAAGAATAAATTCGACTAAACCTTGGTGAACTATATCATCGACTAAATGTTTAAGTTTGTTTTTGTGGTTTTCCGGCTCCGGTAAATTATCAATATAGAGAAATATTTCGTGTTTGTTAACTAAATGGTCGTAAAAAATTATTGACATTTTAGATATTTTTTATTTTATACCCACTAGACATTGATGTTTAGATTATAAGGAGAAGTAATTGGACCCAAGGGAATCAAATCATCGGGATCATCCAAAAAAAGAAACAAGACTAAGCCCTTTCGAGAACCCAAGTGAAGACCAAGTGCTTTCATCGTTTCGGGGGAACCACCAAACTGTTTACCCGTCCATTCGGCAGGACCAGAATCTCCAAGAACAGTTACTACGGCCTGACCATTAGCAGGATTCACAACCAAAATCTTACGATATTTGTACCAATCACGAAGATCGCTAAAATCGCTTTCCCAATTAGGCAAATATAGCGTCTGGGCAACAGAATAATACTTTTCTCGAAGATAATCAGTGGTGGTAAATCTTGAGCGATCAGAAGCGAAGTATCCCCAAGCACCCAGGCCAGGAGCAATCCCAGCAATTTGTTCCTCGTCATGGTCAGCCAGAGTATCTCCTGGATAACGTTGCAGATGCTGTTCGTACCCAATATAACCAACTTGGTGGTTTAATTGTTGGTTCTCAAGAACTGCTTTAACCTTTAGACCGGTAGTTTTTTCTATCTCAGCCTCAATTTGTGTTGCTTGTTCAGAGGTCAAAGAAGATGGGGTGTGAGAAATAAGAGATTGAAGTGATTTAGCTAAGATCTGCTTAAAAGACATGGATATCTCGTCAGTTTGAGCAATCGGTGAAGCGGGCAACGCTGTTAAACTGGGAGGCGAAAAAAGTAATGCCCCTGTTAATCCGGCTCCGGCGAGTATCTGACTGGAGCGTTGACGTAAGTCATGGGCTAAAAGGGACGAGCGAGTAAAAAAACTTTTGGCAGCTGGATAACGACGGAGCCGGCGACGAATTTGCAAGGAACGCTTCTCAAGTTTTTGTAGAGAAGTTAAATTTTGGTCTGAGGCAGGAGGGGTTAAAATCATACCGATTTAATTATGGCAGAAAGTCGGCCAAGAACTTCTTTTTTACCTAAAATTAACATTGATTCAGTTAAGGGTGGGGTAATCTTCTGGCCAGCAATGGCTAATCGAAGAGCCATAAAGAAATTACCATTTTGCCAATTATTTTTCTTGACACTATCAACAAGTTGAGATTCGATTGTTTCTTTAGTCCAATTGACAAAAGATAATACCTGATGGGCAATTTTAAGATACTCCATTTGCTCAGGAGTAAAGTCAAAATAATTTGGAGTTTGAAAAAAGAATTGAGTGAGAGTTTTAAATTGGGTAAGAGTACTAATTCTTTCTTTAGCTAGGGGAATTATTTTTAATAAGAGATTGTCGCCAACAGCCTCTGGGAAATCTTTCCTAATAAGAGACAGAATTTCTTCATCTGTCTTATTACGAATATATTGACCGTTAAACCAGAGAAGTTTTTGATCAATAAATTTGGGATTAGCCTCTTGGAAACCACGAATATCAAAATACTTAACAAATTCTTCGAGAGAAAATAATTCACGATTATCTTTTGGCGCCCAACCAAGAAGCATGACAAAATTTAGCAAGGCCTCTGGTAAAAATCCACTTTCGATAAATTTTTCACAAAAAACTGAGTCGTGGCGTTTGGATAATTTTTTACCGGTTGAGGCAGAAAGAATATCAGTTAAGTGTCCTATTTGCGGAAGATTACCGCCAAGGCCTTCTAAGACAATTAGATGAATTGGGGTTGAAGGAAGCCAGTCGTGACCACGGAGTATATGGGTAATCTTCATCTCAAGATCATCTACCATGGCGGCAAGATGGTAAGTGGGAAAACCGTCAGATTTCAAAAGAGTAGCGTCATAAACAGTGTCGCTTTCCCAGGAAATTTCTTTTTGGTGGACAAAGTCGAAATAGGAAATAATTTTGCCATCAGGAACTCTCAGTTTGATAGCACCAGATTGGAGATTTTTATCGCGACAAGGGTCGCGAAGAATTGGCGAATACCCTTGGGTCTGAGTGTTTTTGGGCGGACATTGACAGTAGAAGGCGTAACCAGCTGAAACTAACTTTTGGGCAGCCTGTCGATAAATTCCCTGTTCGTGACGCTCGGACTGAACATAAAGTTCATCCCAAAGAAGATTAAATTTTTCCAAAGTTTCCTGAAGAGCTGTGGCGGCACCCTTGATCTCTCTTTTTTGGTCTGTATCCTCTATCCTTAAAATAAATTGGCCGTTGTTATGCTTAGCTAAGGCATAAGCATAAAGAGCAGTACGTAAACCGCCGATATGGAGAAAACCGGTGGGGGAAGGAGCAAAACGAGTTCTAACCTTCATTTCAGGCATAGCTATAGTATACTTGATGTTGATGGCGACGCTAACTGAAACCGCCTATAAGGTAAGGCAAATAATTAAATATGGGAGTTTAGGATCGGTAGTTTTTTTGGTTTTGTGGTTTTTGGGAGTAGCGGGAGTTAACTATTGGAAGGCGACTCATCCAGCAGCACCCCCTGCTCCAACGGTTGATTTTGGAATATTGGCAAAAATTGAGTTTCCTAAAGAGCAAGGTCGTCCGGCAATTGAACTAGAATTGCCAACTGGAAAAATGCCCGTTTTACCAGATAGGATGACTGTTTATTTTGCTCCTGCTAAACGGAGCGGTTTTTTAGATCCACAGACGGCGATTGAAACGGCAAGTGCTTTAGGGTTTATTTTTAAGCCTGAACAACCTTCAGAAACTAGATATGTTTGGCGCAAGCAAGATCAGATGAATTCAACTTTGGAAATGGATATTACTAGCGGACATTTTTCTCTTAAACGTTCATGGCAAAATAATCCAGCTTTGCTTAGCGTAACAAACTTTGTTTCAGATAAACAAATAATTACTGATGCCAGTAATTATTTGAGTCGAGCAGACTTATTGGCAACTGACGTTGTGGGTAATGAAAAAGTAAGTTATTTAAAAAGTAATGGGGCAACCTTAATACCAGCCTTGTCTTTATCTGATGCGGAGTTTGTCCAAGTTGATTTTTTTCGAAATGATATTGTGGAATATGGACAAACAGAAGATGGCGAGGAGGATAAAAGGGTGGTTACGGCTGAATATAGTTTTTATCGACCATATCCTACCCAGGGATTAATCAGGGCAATTGTTTCAGCCTCGGGTAGTGTTAACGAAAAGATTATTGATCTCAGTTATCTTTATACCAAAATAGAATATGACACTAAAGGTGAATATCCGATAAAAACAGTTACTCAAGCATGGGATGAATTAAAAAATGGCGATGGGTATGTTACAGATGATGGACCAAAAAGCGGGACGATAAAAGTTAGAAGAATTATTTTGGGATATTACGATACTGAATCAAACCACAAGTATACAATGCCCATATATGTATTTTTAGGTGACCAAAATTTTGTTGCTTACGTATCGGCGGTAACTGACGACTATATGCAATAGATTAAACCTCTTGCCAAGAATGATGTTCAAACGTCCAATCGATTAGTTTTTGGGAATCTTTGAAGCGGTCTTTGGAATTTAAAACCGTTATGATAATCAGGTGACCGTTGCGCGAGGTAAGCGTAATTAAATTTTCACCGGAAAGTGGTGTTGTCCCTGTTTTTATGCCAATGACACCACCTTCTCCCAAAAGTAAGTTAGTGTTATAGAGAGAATATTGATTAACTGAAGTAACATCGGTTATAACTGCTTCTTTTGTGGCAACAATTTTAGCAAATACTGGGTTTTCGATTGCTTTAGCCGCAAGCGTTGTTAAGTCCCTGGCAGTTGAATAATGATTTTGGTTTTCAACTCCGGTAACGTTAGTAAATTTTGAATTTAGTAAATTAAATTCCCTGGCCTTTTGATTCATTTTTTCAAGAAAATGATTATATCCCGAGGGATCGTTTTCGGCAAAAGTAAAGGCGGCGTCATTGCTGGAAGAAATTAAACTAGCGTTAAGCAGGGCTTCAACTGTCATTTTTTCCCCTTTTAATAAATGTAAAGAGCTGCCAATTGAGTTAGCGGCTGTATTTACAGTAAGAATCTGACCTAGATCGTAAGTTTCTAAAACTATTAGAGCGGTCATCATTTTGGTTAAGGAAGCTGGATGAAGTTTGAGGTCGGCATTTTTTTGGTAAAGTAAAGAGCCTGATTGATAATCATAAATAAAAACTGCTTGAGCCGAAACGCTGGCAACCGGGACATTATCCGAAAAAGGAACAGTAAGACGACTGAATGTGGCTGATTTAACTTTCGTAGACAGCTGGTCTTGGAAATCAATGAATGGAGAGAAGATAAAGAGAGTGAGGCCTAAAGCAACAAGACTAAATTTGACTAGTTGAAAAAACGGCAAAGGAAAATTTTTCATTTATATTAGAGGCGATCTTAAGTTTTTTAAATATCTTTTTTTAAGCGATAATCGACTCTTTCCATGTCACGGGGGAAAATACAAGCTTCGCGAATATTACTAAGACCTAAAATTTGCATAGTGATACGTTCAGCACCTAAGGCAAATCCACCTTCGGGGGGAACACCATATTTAAAAGCGTCGAGGAACATAGTGATTTTTTCTCGATCCATACCCCAAAGTTCGACACTATCCAGAAGTTGCTGATAGTCATTAATACGACGGCCGCCAGAAAGCCATTCTATACCACGGCAGAGAAGATCCATTCCCTGATTGTACTCAGGTTCTTTGGGGTCAGGATAAACATAAAAAGGTTTTTTGCGAGTAGGGAACCCATAAACAAAGACTAAATCCGATCCAGTTTCTTCCTTAACTAAACGGCAGATGTCTCGCTCATCTTCTGGATTTAAGTCTTTTTCGCCTCTAGGGTCACGGCCAGTTCGGGTAAATATTTTTTCCTGAACTTCTCGAAGGCTTAAGGTTGGTGTTTCGGGAATAAAATCTGGAATAGTGGCCTTAAATATGGCTAATTCGGGCGCACACTTGGCTTTAACCTGTTCCAAGATATATTTAACTAATGAATCAGCCAGGTCGCGTACGTCGGTCCAAGAATTGATGAAACTAAATTCCGCGTCAAGAGAAACAACTTCGGTTAGGTGTCTCGTTGTAACACTGGGTTCGGCTCGGAAAATTTTATTGACAGAAAAAACACGTTCAAAAGCACTCATAACTATTTGTTTATAAAGTTGAGGACTTTGGGAAAGATAGGCCTTTTGACCAAAATAGTTTATTTCAAAAACTTCAGAACCGCCTTCAGCGACTTCTGGGGCAATAGAAGGAGCTTGAAATTCAAAAAAGTCTTTTGATTTTAAATACTCACGGAAAGTGTCGATAACAACTGCCTGGACTTTGAAAATAGCCTGAACTTTTGGATGACGGAGGCCGAGGGCTCGATTATCAAGCAGGGTCGGCAGTTCAAGGTTAAGGTCTTCTTTATTGATAGGAAACGGAAGAGGAGGGGCTTTAGCAATGATTTGATAATCTTCAACGTCCAATTCAATTCTGCCAGTTGTGATATTGGGGTTAATGGTTTTTTCATTCCTTTCTTTGACAAGACCAGTGACTGAAATAATATCTTCGTCGGATAATTCAGACATTTTTTGATAACCAACAAGTTGGATAAAACCAGAACGGTCACGAAGATCGATAAAGGTGAGTTTGCCGTGATCTCTTTTTGTGTGGATATAACCACTAAGGGAAATTTTCTGACCGATCTTGTTGACAGTATCTTTAATCAGTGTTCTTGTCATAATTATTTATATTGTAACTGAATTCTGGCAGATTGAGTTTGTTGATTTAAATCTTTTTTTATTTCCGCTCTGGCTTTGGCGGTCTTGACGAAACGAAGCCATTCGCTAGAGGACTTACGATGGTTTTTAGATTTGATAATTTCGACGATATCACCGTTTTTGAGTTGATAATCGAGAGTAACAATTTTTTGATTAACTTTAGATCCTTGAATGAAAAAACCAAGATCACCGTGAATAGCAAAAGCAAAATCAACCGGAGTTGATGCTTGCGGTAAATCAATAACATCACCTAAAGGGGTGTAGACATAAATTCGACCAGAAAGAGCATCGAGCTTAAGGTCAGAAACAAATTCATTGGGGTTATTAATTTGTTCTTGCCACTTAGCTAATTCCCTAATCCAATCTGATTTACAAACTAAAGTTTTTGTTCTACCTGATTCGAGAACCTGATCACTTGATCCGGAATATTTAAGATCAGAATAAAAACTGTGAGAGGCGGCACCATATTCAGCCTGCAAATGCATTTTTTGACTTCTGATTTGAATTTCTATTATTTTTCCGTGGCGATCAAAAACTTTGGTGTGAATTGAACGATAACCGTTTGGTTTAGGTTGAGCAATAAAATCACTTATCCCCAAATGCGGCACCGGTTTAAAATGACTATGAACTAACCCGAGAGCGGTGTAACAATCATTTTTAGTTTTAGTAATGATTCGCAAAGCAATTAAGTCGTAAACTTTTGAAAAATCTTTATCTATGCCAGGACGCATGAGTTTTCGATAAAGACTGTATGCATGTTTTGGCCGTCCATGGACCTTAACGCTGACCCCAGAATTAGCAATAATTCTTTTCAAGTATTTGATTGACGACTCGGTGATTTCTGCTGCCTCTTTAATGTGCTTTTCCGCAATTTGTTTAATCCAGGTGTGAGCTTTGGGATCAGCAAACGAGAAAGCCAAATCTTCTAGTTCTCCTTTTATCTTACCCATACCTAATCTTTCAGCTAAAGGTGCATATATTTCTAGAGTATTCAGAGCAATTTGTTTTCTTTTGGCTGGAGATAAAAAGGATAAGGTTTTTAAATTATGATGGCGGTCAGCTAATTTAATTAAAATTACTCGGATATCTTTGGCCATAGCAACAAACATTTTTCTTAAGTTTTCGACCGATGATAAAAATAGCTTATTTTTTATTTTCACTTCACCAACCTTAGTTACACCATTAACCAGAAAGGCAACCTCGCTACCAAATTTTTTTTCAATTTCTTCAAGAGTGACTGACGTATCTTCAACGGTATCATGTAGTAGGGCTGCTTCTAAAACAACCTGAGATTGTTTCCAGCTAGCAAGAGTCTTGGCTACCTCAACAGGATGAGTATAAAAAGGATCTCCGGAAAGACGACGAGCGTTACCATGAGCAGAAAGCATAAATTGATAGACTTTTCCAAAACGTTTTTCATCAAGAGGAATCGAAAAACGAGAGATAGTTTTTAAAAGGTTTTCGTAAGTCATTTCAGTTGTTCAATAACAAATTGAAGCTTGATATTGCCCTGATAGCTGTTTTCCTGAAGACGAAAGGCGATGTCAATATTTTTTTTTGCTGTTAAGGAATAATTGTCGGCTTGACCAAAACCGATGGCAGAATATGTTTGACCGGTAATTGATTGAAGTGATAATTGGAGGTGAGAAGCAGTAGCTCCAACCCGACGGTAAGATATTAATTTAAGCGAAGAAAGGGAAAGGACTGGTTCGGAAAAATTTGGCCCAAATGGAGAAAGTTGTTTTAGGGCTTGATAGACATCATTTAAGTTTTGTTCAGGATGAAGCAGTAAGTCAATCGAAACCTTTTTTTGTAATTGGCTTTTGCTAATCTTAACTGATTGGATATCCCTTTTTAGTTTGTCAATTAGACTGGTTTGAATTGTAAAACCAGCAGCAGCTTCATGACCGCCAAGATCAATAAAATGATGACTCATCTGACGAAGAATTTTAGTAATATCGATTCCAGGGAGAGAACGAGCGGATGCTTTGGAAATTTTTTCACCTTGAGAGATGACGACGGTGGGACGATTAAAGGTCTCAACTAACTTAGCGGCGATTAAACCAATGATTCCCTCGTGATATGAGGGTTGACTAATAATGATAATTTTAGGAATAGAGTCTAATGAATCGACTAAACTGATAGCTTTTTGAACACTCTCCTGAGTTAATTGCTGGCGAGACTGATTAAGAGAATTGAGTTCCCGAGCGATTTTGTCCGCCTGGGACAAGTTTTTGGTACACAAAAGGCGAAGGGCGTCGAGAGCGTGACCAAGTCTGCCGGCAGCATTTATTTTTGGCCCAAGAATAAAACCGAGATGGTAAGTGTTTATTTCTTCTGCCTGATTAATGCCGGACAGTTCCATTAAAGTTTTTAATCCCAGCCGCTTTGTCAACCTGATCTCTTTCAGCCCCTCGATCACAAATTGGCGATTAAGACCGGTGAGGGGTAGTTGGTCGCAAACAGTAGCTAGAGCAAGCAAATCAGATGGAGGTTTTTTTTGAATTAGAGCAAAGCTAACAATGTAAGAGATGCCTGTTCCGCTCACGTTTGTCGTGTAAACCAGGGCATCCGGAGTTAATTTTTCTTTTGGAGGTAAATGATGATCGGTAACAATAACCTGATACCCTAAATTCTGATATTTTTTTATTATTTTACTTCCGGTTATTCCATTATCGACGGTAATAATTAAAGGTTTTTCGTCAGGGAAAAGACTGATAGCTTTTTTGAGGCCTTTTTCGGAAAGTCCGTATCCATGATCAATTCTGTCTGGGATAAACGGAAGGACTCGACCTTCTAGAGAATTTATTGTTTCCCAAATAATGGCGCTGGCACAAATTCCGTCAACATCATAATCGCCGTAGATAACGATGGGTTTTTTGTTTTGTATATATTTTTTGATTAATTGAATAGCCTTTTTAAATTGTTTGCCGTCAATATTTGCTTTTTTTATTAAAGTTTCTATGTCCGGGATAGCTGGTTTTAAAAATTGAGAGAGAGATAAATCATCAAAGGACAAACCTTTGGTTGACAGTAGGCGTCTGATTAATTCACTTATACTTTCTGGTTTAGATTGTATTTGTTTGATTTCCCAAAGCATGTAAAGTTATTTTAACTCAAAGATGGGGCGTGTTAAGATGAGACTTATTATGTATAAACGTGATTTACTGCCAGACGAGATTGTTTTGATGCCTAAAACTTTAATAAAGTTTTTTGAAATTTTTAGTAAAAACAAATATGAGTTATATTTAGTTGGAGCTGGGGTAAGAAATATTTTAATGGGGAAAATACCGGTTAATTGTGATTTGACTACTGATGCAACCCCCGAAGAAACACAAAATCTTCTCAAAAAAAAAGGTTTTCAGCCTTTTTATGAAAATGATTTTGGTATGGTGGGTGTTCCCGTTGACGATAATGACGTTTACGAAATTACTACTTATAGGTCAGAGGAGGGGTATTCTGATTTTAGACGACCTGATAAAGTATCTTGGGGAAAAAGTTTAAAAGAAGATGTTACAAGACGTGATTTCACGATGAATGCAGTCGTAATAGGACTGCAAAATCAACAATTGAAAAATTCAAAATATGAATTAATTGATCTGGTTGACGGTCTTGGAGATTTTGAGGCAGGAATAATTAGAACGGTTGGGGAAGCAGAAGAGAGATTCTCTGAGGATGCTCTGCGGATGATGCGGGCTATTAGGTTCGCGGCAACTTTAAGTTTTCAGATTGAGAATAAAACTTTGGCAGCTATTAATAAAAAGGCACCTTTACTTACTAAGATTAGCCGAGAAAGAGTTCGGGAGGAGTTGTGGAAAATATTAAAATCAAATTATCCTGCAGACGGAATTAGACTTTTAATTTCTACCGGCTTGATGGAATTTATTGTTCCAGAAATATTGGCAGCCAAAAATGTCGGCCAGACTGGTCACCACACTTTAGATGTTTTAGAACATATGTTGGAGTCGTTACGATATTGCCCTTCTCCTGGTCCGTTAATTAGACTGGCAACTTTGCTACACGATATAGGTAAACCGAAGACAAAAAAATGGCGATGCAAAAATTGTCAATTTTTATTAAAACAAAGTGATTTACACGAAAATCATTTTATTTGTCCAACATGTAAAGAAATCCAAACCGAAAAAGAGGCAACTACTTTTTACGGCCATGAGGTTGTCGGAGCGAGAATGGCGGCGGAAATAGCAGAAAGGCTAAGACTGACAAAAAAAGAAAAAGATAAATTAGTCATGCTGGTTCGTTGGCATATGTTCGCCTATCAATCAGAAATGACTGACGCAGCAATCAGAAGATTTATCAGACGAGTTGGAAAAGAAAATATTGGTGACATAATGGCGGTAAGAGTCGGAGATCGAAAGGGGGGTGGTAGTCGAGAAACCAGTTGGCGCTTAGAAGAATTTAAAAAAAGAATAGAAGAACAGTTTAATCAACCAATTACTGTCAAAGACATGGCTGTTGATGGCCACGATATCATAGATATTTTAAAATTAAAACCTGGTCCAAAAATTGGGGAAATTTTGGATAAACTTTTCGAAGAAGTAATTGAAGATTCAAGTAAAAATAAACGTGAATATCTATTAGAAAAAATTAGAACCTGGAAAATATAGATTATTTTTTGTTGGCAATTTTTTCCCAGACGGTGAGGAGAGGAACGGCGGTGAAAGGAGATGAATAGGTGCCAGAAATAGTACCTATTAATAAAGCGATAGCAAAACCTCGAATAGTTTGCCCTCCCATCAAAACTAGTGAAAGTAGCATAAGAATAATAGTTAAGGAGTTGTTTAAGGAGCGAACCATTGTTTCGGTAGTAGCTCGATTAGCCAAAGATTCGAAGTTTAAATTTGGATGAAGACGGCTGAGTTCGCGAATACGATCATAAACGACAATCGTGTCGTGAACCGAAAAAGAGAGAGAGGTTAAAACCGCGGTGACAAAGAGCAGGTCTGTTTGTAAATTAAAAAAATGACCAAGCAGAGAAAAAGAGCCGAGCAAGACTAAACTGTCGTGAAACATAGCAATAACGGCACAAGCTCCATATTTTATTTCTTTAAAGGCTTGGGCAACAAAAAATAAAATAAGTAAAGCAGCGATAATTATTCCGACAATCGTTTTTTGGAGGGTTTCCTGGCCGAGAACCGGACCAACTGTTTCAAAATTAATAAGTTTTGGTTTTTGATCATTAACAGTCAAAAGATTAATTATTGTGTCCGCCTGTTTCTGGGTAATTGGTTTTAAGTGGAGCTTTAAATTTTGATTTGTATATTTAAAATCGATTATTTCGTTATCCTTGAGACGATCTTTGATCTCGTTTCCAGTTAAATTAATCTGTTCTAACTCTAAAACGGAACCACCTGTAAATTCGATTGAAGGATTTAGGCCAAAACGCAAAAGAGAAAAAACACCAGGAATGATTACCAGCAAAGAAATGCCAAAATATAGAAAACGATATTTCATCCAATTCATAGGTCGGTTAGTTGGTGATTTTTAGAACTAATGTAGAAAAGACGGAGGAGAGTACGGGTAACGATAATCCCCGTGAACAAAGAGATAATGATACCCAAAATTAAAGTCAGCGCAAAACCACGAACCATTCCAGAAGTATTAAGGAAGTTCCAGCTTAAAGGATTAAAAAGAACTAAGCCGGTCATAAGGGTGGAAATGTTGGCATCTCTAATCGAATCCCAAGCCCGACCAAAAGCCAATTCTAAAGCAACTCGCCATTCTCGTTTAGCACGAATTTCTTCTTTATATCTTTCAAAAATAAGAATATTACTGTCAACCGCCATACCGACAGAGAGTAAAAATCCGGCGATGCCAGGTAAGGTTAAAGTAACTGGAATAAGTTTATATATGGCTAAAGTAATTAAACCGTAGATGACAAGGCCGACTGAAGCGATAATTCCTAAATGCCCATAATAGGCTGACATGAAAAAAACAACCATTAGTAGCCCAATACCCCCAGCAGTGAGACTACTCTTAACTGAATCTGCCCCAAGCGTAGCGGGAATATTTTTTTGACTAATGACACTAACAGAAACAGGAAGCGCTCCGGCGTTTAATTGAGTAGCGAGAAACTTTGCCTCTTTAGTAGTAAATTTCCCAGTAATAATGGCTTGGCCGGTGGTAATTTCAGTTTGGACAACCGGGGCACTAATTATCTGATTATCCAGAATAATAGCAAGCGGCTTATCCAGAAACTCTTTGGTCAGATTGGCGAATTTATCTTTGCCAGCATCTTTAAATTCAATGGAAACAGCCGGGGAACGGTCTTCTGTTTCGAAAGTGACATTGGCTGATTTTAAATCGGCACCAGTTAAATCAACTGACTGAAAGTCAACTAACTGGGGTACAGCGGAAGGAGAAGCGGGATCTGACTCGTATACGGGTGTCGCAAACTCCAATTTGGCGGTTTGACCTATTAAATCCAAGGCTTCTCCTGGGTTGCTAACGCCGGGTAGTTCAACAATAATTCGATAATCACTATCTACTACTGATGTCTTTATGGATGATTCTGATACCCCATACATATCAACCCGCCGAGAGATAATCGATCGGGCTGAATCTAGGGCAGTTTGGCGATCCTGTGAATTAATATTAGACATATCAGCTGAGAGAACAACTTGCATGCCGCCCTGGAGATCTAAACCTTTTTTAATATTGAAGTCCCGATAAAAAACTTGATCACCAAATTTAATATTTATCGGTGGACGCGATAGATTAAGTTTAATTTCCCGACCTGATATTTTTAAGTTTAAAGAAAGATTTTGGGGAATATCGATAACTATGGCAAGGAAAACTATAAAAACAATTGCATAGAATAAGGACCATTTTCGTTTCATAAAAATGATTATACGACGTGACTAACGATACCGTAATTTTAATTACGTTAGGATTTGATTACCAGAGTCGGTAATATAGACTGTTTCTTCAAAAAGAGCGGTAAGAGAACCATCCTTGCTGGAAATTGTCCAACCATCGGATTCGGTGATTAAACGATAGTCGCCCTTAGAATACATTACTTCTATTGCTAAAGCTTGATCAGGTTTTATTAATACTTTTTTGTAATAATTATCTTGGAAACAAGGTATGCTCGGTGATTGATGAAGTTCCTTGCCCACACCATGACCGGTGAGATCTCTGATTACCGAGTAATTTTTTGATTCTATTGTGGTTTGAATGGCCTGACTAATTTGATAAATTGAATTATTGGGAAGGGCTTGTTCTATAGCATTTTGAAGAGCTTTTTTACCCGTTTCCAAGAATTTTGAATTTGAATCGCTTAGAGGAGGTACTTGCAATGTGAAGGCTGAGTCCAGATGAAAACCAGAATGAACTAGGCCTAAGTCGACACTAACCAAATCTCCAGGATTAACACGTGTTTGATTGGGAATACCGTGAACAATTCCCTGATTTAAATTGATACAAGTAGCATAATGGTATCCAGAAACTGTTTTAAAGGAAGGAAAATCTCCAAATTTGCTTATTAAGTTATCAGCAAGAGAATCTATTTCGGTTAAAGTTATCCCCTGTTTAATAAAAGGTATAAGAGCATTTTTAACTTGCTTTAAACGATGACCACCGAGAGCCATTTTTTGGTATTTTTTTTGGTTCATGTAATTTGAGTGGTAAGTTTTTTAAGAATATCTTGATGGATTGTGTCTATATCGGGAGTACCATCGATTTCGATTAGAATTTTCTGATAACGATAAAAATTAATTACCGGAGTAGTTTCTTTCTCATAAATATCAAGACGACGGTTGATACTTTCAGGAGTATCATCAGATCGAGATTCAATTTCAGCTCGTTTAAGAAGCCGTTTTAAACTTTCTGGCCGAGGAATATTAAGATAAATAACCCAATCAATTTTTTGGTTATTTTGACCGAGGAACCAGTTAAGGTGTTCGGCTTGACGTAAATCTCTGGGAGTACCATCAATTATAAAACCGGGCTGAGTGCCTCTTAAGGCTGGTTCTATGACCTCCAGAACTGTATCAAAAGGGACCAGGATTCCTTTTGCCAAAAGGTCAGCTATTGCCTTGCCTTTCGCGGTATTTTTTTGAGCTTCAAGACGAAGTAGCTCGCCACTAGAAATATGAACTAATTTTAATTTTTGGGCTAAAAGTTTAGCTTGGGTACCCTTACCTGATCCTTGAGGGCCGAGTATGACTAAATTCATTTTTAACTAATCTAAAAACTTGTTGTAATTGTGCATTACTAGTTGCGACTCAACTGATTTGAGAACTTCTAAGACGACGGAGATAACTATTAAGACGCCGGTGCCGCCAACTGTTAAAGTGTTTATTTTGGTAAACCCAGAAACTATTGAAGGCAAAATAGCAACTAAACCAAGAAAAAAAGCTCCGGCTAGAGTAATCCGGTTTAAAATTTGATTTAGATAAACTGAGGTTGCCTTACCGGGACGGATTCCAGGAATGAAACCGCCATGTTTTTTTATTTCGTCCGCAATTTTTTCAGGGTTGAAAACAACTGCAGTATAAAAATAGGTAAAAAGAATTATCAAAATAAAATAGAGACTGTTATAAAGCACACTTTGAGGGTTCAAAAGAGTGTTTAGTTGTTGAGAAATGGCGGCTAATTGGGGATTGGTTGAACTTTGAAATAAATTGGTTAATAAACCAGGAACAAGCATTAAAGAAACAGCAAAAATTATTGGAATTACCCCAGCCTGATTAAGACGGAGGGGGAGATAGGTAGCTTGGCGACCAGAATTGGAAAAATTACTACCCCGTCTGGCATAAGTAATAGGTATTTGTCGGGTGGCTTCAGACATTCTAACAACAAAATAAATAACGATAAAAGAAACAAAGGCAAAAACTAAAAGATTAGTAAAATTACCAGCTTCAAAAATTGAGGCTGTTTGAGCTAAAGAAACCGGCAAGCGACTAATAATACCAGCAAAAATAATTAAACTAGTACCATTACCCAAACCATAATCGTTAATTAATTCACCTAACCACATTAAAAGGACGGTTCCGGCAACTAACGTGATTATCATGGCCAAAAGATTAATAGGATTCTCTAAAGTGATTAACTGACGATTTTTTAAAAGCATGATTAAACCAAATGATTGGATAATACTTAAGGGAATAGTTAAAAAACGAGTATATTGAGTAATTTTTTGACGACCGTAATCACCCTCTTTACTTAAGGCTTCAAGTTTAGGGACAAGAATGGTAAGCATTTGAAAAATAATCGAGGCATTGATATAAGGGCCAAGACCTAAAGCCATGATCGAAAAATTAGCTAAAGTACCACCAGAAAAAACATCTAAAAGAGTTAAAAACTGAGACGAGTTGAAAATGGCTTTTAAGGAAGCGTTGTCAATTCCCGGAGCGGGTATGTGAGCAATAAAACGAAAAACAGCAAAAACGGCAAAAGTTACTAAAAACCGACGTTTAAGTTCGGGGATCTTGATAAAACCTTTTAAGGTGTTCCAGATAATGGACATGAGGATATTTTAACAGGAAGGTAGGGGTTTGGGGTTCTTAAGTTTTTTTACTGGTTCTTTTGGTTTTTGGTTTAGTTTCAGATTTTTTGGATACAATTTTAGGAGTGATAGATTCGATAGCTTTTTGAGCGGTAACAGACATGGGGAGATTGACAATAAGAGATTTTTCTAATTTTCCATTAGCAATAATTTTAACCCCCCGAATATTTACGGCTTTGGAATTAAGCTTAAAAAGCTTAACTACCGCAGAAAGATCAACTACAGCACCCGTTTCAAATTTGTTTAATTGGTTTAAAGAGATTAAAATTGGCTTTGGCTTTAATGATTTGAAGCGATTTTTCCCTTTAATAAATGGGGTACGGCGAATGAGAGGAAGTTGTCCACCTTCAAACCAAGTAGGTATACTACCTCGAGACTTCTGACCTTTTTGGCCACGACCAGTGGTGTGGCCGCCCTTACCAGAGCCATAACCGCGACCAACGCGTTTTTTAGATTTGGAAATAATTTTAGGGAGAGAATTTAACGTCAACATTATTTTTTATTGATCAAATAGTTTTGTTTTTCACCAAGAGATTCAATTGTTTGCATTGCTTTGAAAGTAGCAAAAACATTGCTCATTTTGTTATTCCCACCAAGACACTTGGCCACTACATCAGTTACTCCAGCCGCCTCAACTACTGCCCGAACAGCCCCACCAGCAATAACCCCTGTTCCCTGAGGAGCCGGTTTTAACATAACCTTAGCGGCTTTAAATTTTTGAGTAACGGGAAAAGGAATTGTTCCGTTTACTAAAAGAATCTTCACCATATCTCGACGAGCCAAACGGCTAGCTTTTTTAATCGCAGCGGCAACTGATGGAGCCTTGCCCAAACCGACCCCAACCATTCCCTGTCTGTCACCAGTAACAACTAAGGCAGTAAAAGAGATTTTATTTCCACCTTTGGTTTTTTTGCTGACACGACGAATTTTAATAACATTAGAATTATCATCTGGGTTTTGGTGTTGAGATTGATTAGCCATGAGTGTGTATTATATTAAATTTTAAGACCAACAGTACGAGCGCTTTCGGCTAAAGCTTTAACCCGACCGTGGTACTTGTAATAACTGCGATCAAAAAACACTGTATCTATTTTATTTTTGAGAGCTTTTTCGGCTAACTCTCTACCTACTTCCATTGCCTGTTCCGTTTTTGTCATAGATGGGTTTTTAATGGACTTTGAGTTAGCTTCGACTAACACTCTAGCGGTATCTCCGTCAATTATTTGAGCAAAAATATAACGATTGGAACGAAAAATATTCAGGCGAAAACGTCGATTAGTTTTTTTTGCTAACTTAACTCTTAAACGTCTGGTCTTGTCTAATCTATTTTGTTTTAGATTGTCTTTTTTCATTTTTATTTTTCTCCACTTTTAACTGTTTTTCCGGCTTTACGACGAACAATTTCATCACTATAACGTATCCCCTTTCCCTTATAGGGCTCTGGTGGGCGTAGGGTTCTAATGTCAGCAGCAGTTTGACCAACGAGGTGTTTATCGATACCCTTAACGTAAATAACATTATTACCTTCGACGATGAATTCAATTCCCGAAACTGCTTTAAAAATGACCGGGTGAGAAAAACCCAAAGACAAATGTAAATCGCTCCCCTCGAGCTTAACCCGATAACCAGTACCGACTAATTCCAGTTTTTTTTGATAACCGTTAACGACCCCCATAACAGCATTATAAAGAAGACTTCTAGTTAATCCGTGAAGGGCTTTTGTTTTTAAGTCTTCCCGAGTGCGAGTCAAAAAAACCTTACTTTCTTCAATTTTGAATTCGATATTCTCAGCTAGGGGGACAGATAACGATCCCTTGGGTCCTATGATTGTAATCATTTTACCAGAAAGATTGACCTGAACCTCTTTGTCTATAGTGATTGGTTTTAAACCGATTCGACTCATGTTAAGTTACCAAATTTGACAAATAATTTCACCACCTAAGCCCTGGCGCCTAGCTTCTTTGTCTGACACCAAACCTTTGGAAGTACTAATAATCGATAGAGTAGTCTTTGAAACCGGACGGGAAAGTTTGTTTTTAGCTTTATAAAGTCTGACTGAAGGTCGACTTAGACGCTTAATACCAGAAACGACAGCCTTACCGTCAGGTAAATATTCGAGTTTTATCTCGATTAATTTTTTGCTTTTGTCATTTTCTTTGACTTCAAAGGATTTAAGAAAATGATTTTTAACTAAAATTTGACAGATGTTGGTTTTAATACGAGAGTGGGGAGCAACAACAGTTTCTTTTTTGGCCAAGTAGCCATTTCTTATAATCGTTAATAGGTCAGCAATTGGATCCATAATTATTTTGATGATTTATAAACACCAGGAAGTTCTCCTTTATGGGCAAGTTTGCGAAAACAAAGGCGACAAACACCAAACAGGCGCATGTATCCCCGGGGTCGACCACAGAGCTGACAACGATGATGGTCACGAGTGGAGTGACCAAGGAGACGTTTAGTTTTAGCGATTTTACTTTTTTTAGCCACGATGACTGTTTTAAGTTTATAAATTTATTTATATTTAAGATTTGGCGAAGGGCATGCCTAAATGAGTCAGAAGAGTTTTTCCTGACTGATCGTCCCGAGCATTAATCGTAAGGCTAATCGTCAAACCCGAAATCTTGCCAATTTTATCATATTCAACTTCAGGAAAGATGATTTGCTCGCTTAAACCAAGATTATAATTACCACGACCATCAAATCCTGAGAGCGGAACACCCTGGAAGTCTTTAACTTGCGGAAGAACAATTGTAACTAATTTTTGAAAAAAATCATACATTCGATTACCCCTTAAGGTAACCATCACTCCAACCGGATCGTTTTCACGCAAATTAAAACCAGCAATTGATTTTTTGGCCCGAGTGACTTGGGGTGTTTGGCCGGTGATTAAACTAACCCATTCAATTGTTTTGGCTAAAATGTCTTTATCTGTTTTAAAATCACTAGAACTGACATTAATGGTAATTTTTTTTAGCTCAGGAGCAGAACAAATATTATCTAGATTTAACTCTTCAGCTAATTGTTTTTTAATTTTTTCTAAAAAAAGTTTTCTTAACGAGTTCATTTTTTCTTTTCAAGACTAATAACTGCATGGCATTTGCTACATACCCTGGCTTTAGTTTTTCCTTGACCTTCGAAGCCGACTCTAGTTACTTTTTGACAACTTGGACAAACTAAAGCAATGTTGGCCGTTGGTAAGGGTCGTTCAATGGTCACAATTTGACCAGCTTGATTGCCTTGGCGCTTGAGGTGCTTTTTGTAAGTATTTTTAGCTTCAACTAAAACTCGATTAAGACCAGGGTAGATCTTAACTATTTTGCCAGTTTGATTTTTGTCTTTACCGGCAGTGATTTTTACAACGTCGTTTGATTTAAATTTAAACATGGTATTTATAAAACTTCTGGTGCCAGAGAAGCAATTTTAGTAAAACCTCTATCTTTGATCTCACGGGCGATTGGACCAAAGATTCTGGTACCTAGAGGGGTTTTGCCGACAATGGAATCAATAATAACAGCCGCGTTATCGTCAAAACGGATAAGAGTACCGTCCACTCGTCTAGTTTCTTTTTTTGTTCTAACAATGACAGCCTTAACTATCTGCTTATCGGCAACTGAAGAATATGGTTCAGCCCCTTCGATGACGCCCGTAATGATGTCACCAATATAGCCGAAATGTCTTTTTGATCCACCGTGAACAAGTATTACTCTGATTTTTTTTGCTCCAGAATTGTCAGCAAGTCTTAATATTGAACGCAATTGAACCATGATGATTATTTTTTAGTTATTTTAGTAATTCGAAAGTGTTTGTGGCGACTAATCGGTTTGGTAGACTCGATAATAACCTCTTGACCAGCTTTTGCTTTATTGAGAGGGTTGTCAACTAAATATGAACAATTGGTCTTTACTCGTTTTTTGTATTTGGGATGAACTCTAAAACGAGTAACAACGACAACCGCGCTTTGATTCATTTTGTCACTTTTTATAATTCCTTTTAATTGTTTTTTCATGTTTTCTGTTGTTTGGCTGATAATAATTGAGCGATTTGTTTTTTAAGTTTTTTATGAGCATTGGTATTTTTGTTCTTACCAGCCTTAATTTCAAGTCTAGTTTTGATTAACTCAAACCTCAATTTCTCTAATTGGGAGGAAGGGGTATTGCTCATGTTTTTTCTATAAAACGAGTACCAACTGATAACTTGTGGCTGGCGAGACGAATTGCTTCCCGAGCGACAGATCGTTTAACTCCGGCAATCTCAAAAAGAACCCGTCCAGGTTTAACAACGGCCACATACCCAGCAATATCGGCTTTACCTGAACCCATCCGAGCGCCAGCAACCTTTTTTGTAAATGGCTTGTGGGGAAAAACTCGAGTAAACAGTTTACCAATACGTTTAGTGTGATGGGTAATAGTCCGTCTAGCAGATTCAATTTCGGCGGCAGAAACCCAACCGCAAGAAGTAGCCTTGATTCCATATTCACCAAAAGATAACTGATTGCCTCGAGTAGCTAAACCGGCCATGGTTCCTCTAAATTCTTTACGGTATTTGCGTCGACTTGGTTGTAGCATTCTTAGATATTTATTTAAAATTAAATAATTTCGCCTGTATAAATCCAAACCTTAACTCCAACGTAACCAGATCGAGTTAAGGCTGGTGATTCAAAATAATCTATATGAGCTCTAATGGTTTGAGTAGGGATTTGACCTTCCTTGTAGGTTTCGGTTCGAGAAATTTCTGCTCCATTAATCCGACCAGCGAGTTGAATTTTAATCCCTTTGGCACCAGCCGCTAAAACTTTTTCAATTGCTTGATTTACCGCCCGACGATGAGGATAACGATGAATTAGTTGGCCAGTAATTCGATCGACGACTAAGGCCGCAGAAAGGTCGGGGGCTTTGACCTCAACCGGGTGAAGATTAATTCTGGTTATATTATTTTTTTTATTGTTTTTAAGAATTAATCGTTCTAGTTCTTTTTTGAGCAATTCCAAACTGGAACCACCTCGACCGATAACAACTCCCGGTCGGGAAATATGAACAAAAATATCAACATTGTTAATGGATCTTTTAATTTCAGTTTTTACTAAACCAGCGTTATGAAGTTTCTTGCGAAGATATTGACGGATTAGAGCGTCTTCGAGTAAATATTTTGAATAAGTTTTCTTGTCAGCAAACCAAACTGATTTAGTGTCATAGATAACACCCGTTCGGAAACCAATAGGATTAATTTTTTGGCCCATGTGATTTTAGATTGATAGTAAGATGTGAAGTAGTTCTTTCGTAAAAACGGCGGCGGCCTCGACCAGCAAAACGAATTTTTTTGTAAGCTTTTCCCTTAGTAGTAAAGACACTGTCAACAATTAATTTTTCTGGATCAAGTTTGTAGTTATTTTGAGCATTAGCAATAGCTTGCCTGAGAACTTGAGCGACGGCTTTTGCGGCTTGTTTGGGGACAAATTCTAGTTTAGCTAAAATAGCCGTAGCTTTTTTACCAGAAAGACTAGCGGCAACTAGTTGAACCTTACGAGGAGGGTGGGGCAGATGGCTGGCTCTAGCTGTAATAATCATTTTTATGTCTTGCTAATAATTCTCTTAGTCATTTTTCCATGTCCTCGAAAAGTGCGCGTCGGAGAAAATTCTCCCAAGCGGTGGCCAACCATGTTTTCGCTAATAAATACTTCCTTAAAAATTTTGCCGTTGTGGATCAAGAAAGTAAGCCCGACAAAATCAGGAGGAATTTGGCTGTGACGAGCCCAGGTTTTAATTGGTTCTTTTTTCCCTTGCGATTTAGTTTTGTTAACCTTTTCTAAAAGGCGTAGATCAACAAAGGGACCTTTTTTACTACTTCTAGACATAATTAATTTTTAGCTCGACGATCTTTAATAATTAGATGACGACTATATTTTTTTCTGGTACGAGTTTTCTTGCCCAACGTAGGCTTACCCCAGGGCGATTTTGGCGATTTCATACCGATACCAGAACGGCCTTCGCCCCCACCGTGAGGGTGTGATCTGGGATTGTGCGCCACACCTCGAACAGTTGGTCTTTTACCCATTAACCTTTTACGACCGGCTTTGCCAAGTTTTCTGTTTTTATGATCCGGATTACTTAGACTACCGATCGTAACTCGAGCATCGGGATGAATAATTCTAATTTCACCCGATGGCAGTTTGACAATAACTTTATTTTCCTCTTTAGACTGAATTAAAGCAAAATTACCCGCAGAACGGACAATCTGTGCCCCCTTACCGGGACGAATTTCTAGGTTGTGGATAGGGGTACCCAAAGGAATATTTTTTATGAGACACGAGTTGCCTGGTTTAATTTCCGTTTGAATTGAGGATACAACTACGTCTCCAACTTTTAATCCTTCTGGAGCAAGAATGTAATCACGTTGACCATTAACATAAACTAAAAGTGCTATTTGAGCAGAACGGTTAGGGTCATATTCAAGACGCTCAACTTTGGCTTTGATGTCGAGAGTAGACCGTTTCCAGTCCAAGTGACGCAAAAAACGTTTTTGTCTTCCTCCTTGGCTGCGAACTGTTATTTTACCAGAAAAATTTCTTCCTGAAGACTTGGGGTTAATGGTTAATAAAGGTCGGCTCATTTTTATTTCTTTAAATTAAATAACTCGATAGTTTGTTTGGGTTTTAGGGCAATATAAGCTTTTTTTGAACCTTTAATTTTTTGGTAATGACCAGTTTTACGGGATTGGGTCTGGCGTTTTTTTAACTTACTGGTATTAATAGATATTGGATCTACACTGAACTGGCTTTTGATTGCCGATTTTATTTGAGTTTTACTGGCGTTCTGATTAACAACGAAGGTGAACGTTCCACTTTCGGCAAGGGAAATTGTTTTTTCGGTAAGTAATGGTTTAATTAAAATCATTTAGTTTTTTATTAATGGAATAATTCTGGTTTCGATGGTTTTTAAAGCGGTAGGGGTAATGAGAAGGCTGTTGGCGATAAAAACATGATAAGCATTAATATCGGAGGCAGAAATAAGAGTTACCAAGGATAAGTTACGAACAGATAAAAGAAGATTGGATGTATCCAACTCGGAATAAATCAAAAGGAGTTTACCTCTAAGCTGATTAGTTTCTAAAAAGTGAGAGATTTTTGTAGTTGATGGTTTTTTAAACTCTGGAAACTCAATCGTATATAACTTTTTATTCTCGACTTTTTCGGTTAGGACACTAGCTAAAGCTTTAGCTCGTAATTTTTGAGAAAGATGAAGTTTTTGGGGTTTCTCTCCGCTTGGCCCTAAGGCAACTCCACCACCAACAAAGATTGGGGCTTTATTAGAACCATGTCTGGCTCCACCGGTTCCTTTCTGACGATAGATTTTTCTGGTTGATCCAGTAACCTCACTTCTAGTTTTAGTTTTTTTAGTTTTTTGGTGACTATTGGCCTGATAAACACGAATTACCTGGGCTAAAGCTTTTGGGTTGAGATGTTGAGAAAAAACAACTGAATTAAGATCAATTGTTGAGCTGTTTTTTTCACTAATTAACGGGGCTTGAATTTTTTTCATTTTATTTGACGATAGTGATTTGAGTTAAAGTATTTTTTGCTCCAGGAGTCAGGCCGGCTACCTTCAAAAGATTATTTTCCGAATTAAAATCAACAATTCTTAGATTTTTAACTGTTTTGGTTATTCCACCATGACGACCAGCCATTTTTTTACCCTTAAGAACACGGCCTGGTGTGGTTCCTCGACCGATTGAACCAGAGGCTCGATGTCGATCTGATTGGCCATGAGTTCTGGGCTGAGTCGAAAAATTCCAACGTTTTATAACTCCAGAAAAACCCTTGCCTTTAGAAACAGCAGATACTTGGACTAATTGACCAGCGGATAAAATTTTTGACATATCAACTACTTGAGAGGTTACTTCTTTGCCATCAATGGCAATCTCTTTTAAAAAACGAGGGGTATTTTTAAGATTAAGTTTTTTTAAAATACCAATGAGATTCTTTTTAGTAGAGGGTTTTTTTTTACCAAGGGCGAACAGTTGAGCTGAACCAGATTTAATCTGGTTTTTAATTTCAGTAGGAAGATGCTCAGGAACAAAAAAACAAGTGACCGGCAAACGTTTACCCTCGAAAAAAGTTTCTTCTAGGTGAGATTTGAATGCATAAACCTGTTTGATCATAGTTGTTACTTTTTGTTGGCATATAAATTGCCGTGTTACATCTTAATTTGAACATCAACACCAGCAGGTAAATCTAAATGCTGAAGCGAATCGATTGTTTTGTTGGTTGGCAAAACAATATCGATTAGGCGCCGATGGGTTCTAATTTCAAAATGTTCTCTGGCGTCTTTGTCGGTATGCGGACTAGTGGTGACAACAATACCTTTCTTTTTTGTTGGGAGAGGAACAGGCCCAACAACTTTAGCTCCTGAAACCAGGGCTGTTTGAATGATTTTGTTGGCAGTTTCGTCAATCACCCGGTGGTCAAATGACCGAAGCTTGACGCGAATTTTAGGCTGATCGGTCATAGGTTGCAAATTTAGGCTATAACTTTGGTGATGACACCAGCACCTACGGTTTGGCCGCCCTCTCGAATGGCAAACCGCTGACCGTCTTCTAATGCTACAGGTTGAATCAACTCAACAATCATATTGGCATTATCGCCAGGCATGATCATTTCAACCCCTTCGGGGAGTTTGACCTCACCAGTAACGTCAGTGGTGCGGATATAAAATTGAGGTTTGTAACCAGAGAAAATAGGAGTATGGCGTCCACCTTCGTCTTTACTTAAGACATAAGCTTTAGCCTCAAACTTAGTATGTGGAGTAACCGAACCGGGCTTAGTTAAAACCTGACCCCTTTGAACATCATCCTTTTCGATGCCGCGCAAAAGAATACCACAGTTATCACCAGCCTGACCCTCATCAAGGGTCTGGTGGAACATCTCAACACCGGTTACGACACTTTTAGTAGTAGGTTTTAAACCAACTATCTCAATTTCGTCACCAGTTTTGACTATACCACGTTCAATTCTCCCAGTAACAACGGTACCACGACCTTTAATCGAAAAAACATCTTCGACGGGCAAAAGGAAAGGTTTATCTAAGTCACGTTCCGGTGTCGGTATCCATTCATCAACAGCATCCATGAGCTTCATTATGCCTTCCTGGGCAGTTACATCCCCTTCGAGTGCTTTTAGGGCGGAAACTCGAATAATTGGAGTTTCTGGTGCAAATTCGTACTTTTTGAGAAGCTCTTTTATTTCCATTTCTACTAATTCGAGCAGTTCAGGATCGGAAACAGCATCTACTTTGTTTAAAGCAACAACTAAACGAGGAACATTGACCTGCTTAGCCAAAAGAATATGTTCTTTGGTTTGAGGCATAGGTCCATCGGTAGCGGCAATAACCAAAATTGCACCATCCATTTGGGCGGCACCAGTAATCATGTTCTTGATGTAATCGCGATGACCGGGGGCATCAATGTGGGCATAATGACGTTTTTCGGTCTCGTAGGGAACATGGGTGATATTGATAGTGACACCACGAGCCTTCTCTTCGGGAGAACTATCAATTTTGTCAAAAGGCATGGCTTCGGCTAAACCTTTTTTAGCTAACGTGGTAGTAATTGCGGCAGTTAAGGTAGTCTTGCCGTGATCGACGTGACCAATCGTGCCAATATTGACGTGAGGTTTGGTTCTTTGATATGTAGCCATATTTTTTTTGCTTTAAATTTGATAATTGTTAATTTTAAGCTATTTTATTGTAGCAGATTTGACTAAAATTAGCCAGGCTGTTTAATTTTTTAATAATTTGACAGCAAGATTGTCCGGCAATGCCTGATAGTGGCTGGGTTCCATATAGTAATTGGCCCGCCCAGCGGTGAGTGAGCGAATGACGGTGGAGTAAGAACCCATTTCGCCTAAAGGAACGGTGGCGGTGATTACCCGAGCATTACCACGTTGAAGTGAACCGGTAATCTGAGCCCGACGGCTGGAAAGATCGCCTATAATATCACCCATATATTCTTCGGGAGTAGTAACTTCAACTTTCATAACAGGCTCAAGAATAATGGGGGATGCTCTTCTAACTGCTTCTTGAACTGCCATAGAACCAGCTATCTTAAAAGCCATCTCAGAGGAGTCTACTTCATGAAAACTGCCATCGATAACACTAATGTTTAAATCAACCACAGGGAAGCCAGCGATAACACCGTTTTCCAAAGCTTCCTTAGCACCTTTTTCAATCGCCGGGATGAATTCTCTAGGGATAGAGCCGCCGGTAATCTTGTTACTAAATTCAACGCCTTCTCCACGATTTTTAGGTTCGACGGTCAAAACACAGTGACCATATTGGCCACGACCACCTGATTGCCGAATGTATTTACCTTCGGCCTCAGAAACCTTGGTGATGGTTTCACGATAAGCTACCTGAGGCTGACCAGTATTAGCTTCAACTTTGAATTCTCGACGAAGACGCTCAACTAGGACTTCTAGATGAAGTTCCCCCATGCCGGCAATAATAGTTTGGCCGGTTTCATGATTAGACTTAATTTTAAAAGTCGGATCTTCTTCGGATAGTTTGTTTAAGGCTAACCCAAGTTTTTCTTGATCGGCTTTAGTTTTTGGTTCAATAGCTAGAGAAATTACCGGTTCGGGAAAAACAATTGATTCGAGAATAATTGGTTTTGTTTCGTCACAAAGAGTATCACCAGTTTTGGTATATTTTAGACCAACCACAGCGACTATTTCTCCTGCTTCGGCTTTAGAAATTTCTTCACGATTGTTAGCGTGCATAAGAAGAATCCGGCCAATTCTTTCTTTTTCTCCTCTTGAGCTATTGTAGATATAACTCCCGGAATTGAGGACACCTGAATAAATTCTTAGATAAGTTAGACGGCCGACGTGCGGGTCGGTCTGAATTTTAAAAGCAAGAATTGTGGTTGGGTCAGATGATATAGGCTCACGTGATTCTTCTACTTCGGTTTTGGGGTTTTTACCAGTAACCATGCCCCGGTCTAGCGGACTAGGGAGAAAATCAACTACGGCATCAAGTAGGGGCTGGACACCCTTGTTTCTCAGTGATGAACCAGGGAAAACCGGAACTAGTTTATTGGCAATCGTGGCATTTCTGAGAGCGGTTTTCAGTTCAGTAATAGTTGGTTCCTGATTGTCCAGATATTTAGCCAAAAGGTTATCGTCTGTTTCAGAAATATTTTCAATAAGTTTTGATCTAGCAGCTTCTACTTCGGTTTTCATTTCTTCGGGAATGGAGATTAGATCATATTTGGCGCCAGTTTCATCGCCTTGCCAAATTATTGCTCGACGTTCTAAAAGGAGAGCGACGCCTTTGAAAGTGTTTTCAACACCGATAGGAAGCGCCATAATAGCAGTTTTAGCTCCCAGTTTTTCGTGAACATCTTTTATAGTAGCCCTGAAATCGGCGCCCAAAACATCCATTTTATTAACAAAGGCTATACGTGGAACCTTATATTTATCGGCCTGACGCCAAACAGTTTCCGTTTGTGACTGAACACCCGATCCAGCATCGAGAACTATAATGCCACCGTCTAAAACGCGTAGAGAACGTTCAACTTCGGCGGTAAAATCAACATGACCGGGAGTATCAATGATATTGAAACGATGTTCAGTTTTGATGTTTGATTCAGGTAAAACTGGGGTCCAAAAAGTGGTAGTGGCAGCAGAAACAATGGTGATTCCCCGCTCACGTTCCTGGTCCATCCAGTCCATTTGTGTATCACCAGCGTCTATATTGCCAATTTTGTAAGATTTGCCAGTGTAATAAAGAATTCGTTCCGTAGTGGTCGTTTTACCAGCATCTATATGAGCAATAATACCGATGTTTCGGACTTTTTCTAAAGAAAATGTTTTGCTGTCTTTGTCTGACATGAAATGTCTTTATATTTAATTTTATATTTTAGACAAAATAAAACTGCCTCCAACGAAGCAGTTTCAAAGAGAAACTAAGCGTATTTTAGCATATTACCACCGGAAATGAGCGAAGGCCTTATTGGCATCAGCCATTTTATGAGTGTCAAGTTTCTTCTTGATTGCCCCTCCTTGATTTTCATGAGCATCGATTAACTCAGCGGCTAATTTTTCTCCAAAAGTGTGGTGAGTTTTATTAGGGCGTTCAGAAGCAGCTTTAATTAACCAACGAATTGCCAAACTTTCTTTTCTTTCTGGACGAACTGGCATAGGGACCTGATAGTTGGCCCCACCAACTCGGCGAGAACGAACTTCAAGTTCGGGCTTGACATTTTCTACGGCCGTTTGAAAATAATCGAGAGGATCACTTTTGGTTTTCTGAACGATTGAGTCTAGAGCGGCATAAACTTGTTTAGCAGCGATAGCTTTTTTACCATCCTTCATCACTTGGTTAATAATTTTTGAAACCAAGAGACTTTTGTAAACTGGATCTGGTTTTAGACGTGTATAGGTGTTGATAGAAACTTTTTGGTGGCGCATATTTAATTACTACTTGACGGTTTTTTAACTCCATACTTTGAGCGACTGGTTTTACGATTTTCAACTCCAGCAGTATCAAGCTTGCCTCTAATAATGTGATATTTAACGCCAGGTAAATCCTTAACCCGACCACCCCTTACTAAAACAACTGAATGTTCCGCTAAGTTGTGACCTTCGCCCATGATGTAAGCAGTAATTTCCTGTTTATTACTTAATCGAACCCGGGCAATTTTTCGAAGTGCAGAATTAGGTTTTTTAGGAGTCATTGTTTTGACTTGAAGACAAACACCTATTTTTTGAGGATTTTTAGTCGTTACCATACGACGTCTAATTGAATTAAAGCTTTTGCGTAAAGCGGTAGTTTTTACTTTAGCAGCAATCTTTTTTCTTGGTTTTTTGATAAGTTGATTTGTTGTCGGCATGGAGGGTTATTTTAACAGAAATTGCTGATATCAGCACGTTTTTTGCTCGTGGGAATGAGGCGTCCAATAATAACATTTTCTTTCATACCAATAAGCCTATCAATCTTTCCTTCCATGGCAGCGTCTGTTAAAACACTAGTAGTGTCTTGAAAAGAGGCGGCAGAAAGCCAGCTTTCAGTAAAAAGAGCGCTTCTTATCGTGCCTAAAATAACGACGCTGGCAACTGCAGGTTCTCCTCCTGCGGCAATTGCGGCTTCGTTGGCTTCTTCGTAAATACCACGAGAGACAACACTGCCCGGAGTGAGAGTGGTATCACCAGAAGTGTCAATTCTAACCTTATTGCTCATTTGACGAACAATTATTTCAACGTGCTTGTCGTGAATTGAGACTCCTTGAGACTCATAAACAGCTTGGATTTCCTCTATCAAGTATTCTTGAGCAGCACGATAGCCTCTTATCTTTAGAACCTGCTGAACATCAAGCCCGCCAGAGGATAAAGCGGTTCCTGCGGCAATTAAATCACCCTCGGCAACTTGAACGGTACTGGTAAGGGGAACTAGATATTCTTGACGTTCGCCACCACTACTTGTTTTTGTTGGAGTAACAGTAATCCGATACCCTAAGTCTGTTTCGAGAATTTTTACTTTTCCAGCAACTTCAGAGATTGGAGACATGACTTTAGGGAAACGAACTTCAAAAAGTTCAATCACTCGGGGCAAGCCTTGAGTAATTTCGACACCAAGGGCGCCAGAAGAATGCTTGGTTCTCATAGTCAACTGAGTGCCTGGTTCGCCAATGGACTGAGCGGCAATCACTCCGACAGGATCACCAATCTTGGCTAGAGCATTAGTTGCATAATTCCAACCGTAACAAGCAGCACAGATACCGTAGCGTAAGGAACAAGTTAAGGGGGAGCGAACTTGAACCGAAGTAATACCAAGATCAACAATTGTTTGGGCTATTTGAGAAGTGATTAGTTCATTTTTATTAACGATATTCTTTTTGGTTTTAGGGTTAACAATTTTCTGAGCCGATAAACGATCGACTATCCGTTTAATAAAATTCTTAGAGCGTAATCCCTCAGCTCTAATGGTAAGGCTCTCGGAAGTTAGACAGTCATCGGTTCTAATGATTACATCATGACTACAATCAACTAATTTACGAGTTAAATAACCAGCATCTGCGGTTCTTAAAGCTAAATCAGTTAAACCCTTTCTAGTTCCTCGAGTAGAGTTAACATATTCAAAAACAGATAAGCCCTCGCGATAATTGCTTTTAGTGGGTAATTCGACAATATTGCCCAAAGGGTCAACAGTTAAACCCTTCATTGCCGATAACTGTTTTATAGTACTTTGAGAAATTCGACCTTGACCACTACTAATAATTAATCGGACAGGACTATTTAAGTCGAGGTTGTCCCAGGTTTTTTCAGCCAAATCTTCGGATGTTTGCATCCAAATATTTTTGTTAATGTTGCGTCTTTCTTCATTAGTGATTAAGCCTAAGTGAAAATTATCTTCATTTTCTTTTGATTTAGCATTAGCTTCTGCAATTATTTTGTCTTTATCTTTAAAAATTTGATTATCAGAGATGGCAAAGGAAAGACCGGCGGTAGTAGCTATCTCGAAACCAAGATTTTTAACTGAATCGATAAGTTCGGCAACCGCGGTGGTATCTAGCTCTTTAATGGCACGATTAAATAATTCGGTAACGAAGCGACGCGGCATTTCCTGATTTACAAATTCCCAATTTTCTGGCAAGATTTGATTAAAAATTACCCTACCTACTGTAGTTTGGGTTAATTTTTGATCACCATTTAAACGGACAAAGATTGGTTGGCGTAGGGTAATTATTTGGTTTTGGTAAGCAGTAATCGCTTCAAGATTTGAAGCAAACGGATAAGGATATTGTTTTGCTTGTGGGTCAGTTGAATTTAGATAATAAATACCAACAGCCATTTCTTTACTATCAGGAATGGTTATAGGAGAACCATTACTTGGTTTTAAAAGATTATTACCGGGGAACATGTATTTCATCGCCTCTTTGCATGCTTTTTTAGTTAGGGGTACATGAACAGCCATTTGATCACCGTCGAAATCAGCATTAAAACCGCCACAGACAACGGGGTGGAGATGAATAGCTGAACCTTCTACTAAAACCGGCATGAAAGCCTGAATCGAAAGTTTGTGGAGGGTGGGGGCACGGTTTAATAATACGGGGTGTTTTTTAGTAACTTTTTCAAGAATGTCAAAAACTTCTGGCGGGCGACGTTCGATTAAGTTTTTGGCAGATTTAACGTTAGGGGCAAGACCTGAAGCAATTAGCTCATGGAGAACAAATGGTTTAAACATTTCTAAGGCCATGTCTTTAGGAATTCCACATTGGTTGAGTTTTAGTTCTGGGCCAACAACAATAACTGAGCGTCCAGAATAATCGACTCGTTTACCAAGTAAATTTTGACGGAAACGTCCTTGTTTACCTTTTAACATATCGGATAGGCTTTTCAGTTCTTTTCCGGTTGAACGGCGATTAGATTGAGTTTGACTAGAGTCTATAAGTGAATCAACAGCTTCTTGAAGCATTCTTTTTTCATTTTGTAAAATGATTCCTGGCGCACCAAGATTGATAAGATGTTTGAGGCGATTATTGCGATTGATGACTCGACGATAAAGGTCGTTTAAGTCAGAAGCAGCAAACCGACCACCCGAAAGTTGAACCATTGGTCGGAGGTCTGGCGGCATTACAGGAAGAGCCCGAAGAATCATCCATTCCGGAGAAATGTTGGAATTTAACAAACCCTTAACTACCTGATAACGTTTAATTGCTTTAAGCCGACGGCTTTCAGAACTGCTTTTAATTTCTTCGCGAAGAGAATTAGCCAATTCTTTAAGGTTTGTGCGCTTCAAAGCTTCTAAAATAGCTTCGGCTCCCATACCAACCGTTAAAAAACTAACAGCGTTGTGTTCTTCAAGCTTTAGATATTCAGTTTCGGTTAAGAGTGAATTGGGATTGATTTGTTGCGCTAAACTAATTATCTTGTTAGTAATCTCCTCACTTAAAGTCATTTCAGCAACCATTTGTTCTCTTAATAGGGCAATTTTTTGCTTGGCGGAAGTTTTGGTCGTCTCAACTTTTATAGCTAACTCATCTTTATCTTTAATTTTTAATTTAAGATTTTTAACTTCCTTTTCAGCTTCTACTTTTAAAGTGTTAATGTGTTGATCGTAATTCTTTCTAATCTCATTAATCTTGTTAATTTTATTTTCTTCCAAATTCTTAACTACTGTTTCTCTTTCAGTTTCATCGATCGCTAAAACCAGATATCGGGAAAAATAAATAACTGACGCCAATTTTTTAGGAACAATATCTAAAAGTAATGATATTTTTGAGGGAGCCCCTTTAAAAAACCAGACGTGGGCAATTGGAGTTGCTAGCTCGATATGACCTAAGCGTTCTCGGCGAACCCGACTAAGAGTAACTTCGACGCCACATTTATCACAAACTATCCCACGAAAACGAACTCGTTTATATTTACCGCAGTAACACTCCCAATCTTTTGTTGGGCCAAATATTTTTTCACAAAATAAACCGTCTTTTTCTGGTTTTTGAGTCCGATAATTGATTGTTTCTGGCTTGGTGACTTCACCATGAGACCAACTACGAATATCCTCTGGAGAAGCGAGTTTAATTTGTAAACCGGCAAAATCAATTATATTTTTCATATATCTTTTTCTGATTTTTCATCACTAATAACATTGGTGGATGTATGAGAGGGGGTAGCATCCGAATCTTCAGCTTCGGCTGGTTGGCTGTTGCAATTTGTTTTTGAATTTGGATTAACTGTACCAGTGGGTGTAATTGAGAGACAAAGAGAGTTTAATTCCTTAACCAAAACCTTAAAAGACTCAGGTATCGTTGATTCGGGAATTGGTTCTCCTTTGACAATTGATTCGAAAGCCTTTGAACGACCAACAACATCATCACTTTTAAGAGTGAGCATTTCCTGAAGTTCATGGGCAGCTTTATGCGCTTCTAGCGCCCAAACCTCCATTTCTCCAAGTCGCTGACCACCCATTTGGGCTTTTCCCCCAAGAGGTTGTTGGGTAACGATTGAATATGGTCCAGTTGATCTGGCATGGGCTTTGTCTTCAACCATATGATTAAGCTTAAGAATATAGGCAACTCCAACAGCAGTTTTTTCGATAAATGGAAGGCCGGTTCGCCCATCTAATAGTTGGATTTTACCTGAGACGGGAAGATTGGCTTCTTTCAATAAATTGTCTATTTTTTCCTCAGAAATTTTTTCAAATACCGGAACCGCTATGGTTTGATTAAGTGCTTGGGCTGCCCAACCTAATTGAGCTTCAAGTAATTGTCCAAGATTCATACGAGCAAGTACAGAAAGAGGAGAGATTATGATATCGATTGGTGTTCCGTCCGGTAAATAAGGCATATCGGTTTCGGGAACAACCTTGCTAATAACTCCCTTATTACCATGACGACCAGCGATTTTATCACCAGCGCTAATCTTTCTTAATTGGGCTACTTTTATTTTGATTATTTTTAAAACACCACTATCAAGTTCATCGCCTTGACTTCTTTCTAAAATTTGGACATCAATAACGGTACCCTGCTCACCATGAGGCATTCTTAATGAGGTATCACGAACCTCACGAGCTTTTTCTCCAAAATCGCCCGAAGTAATCTTTCTTCGGCAGTCAGTTCTGTTTCACCTCGCGGGGCAATCTTGCCAACAAGAATATCATTAGGGTTAACCTGCGAACCAACAATAACAACGCCCGTTTCATCAAGATTTCTAAGATCCCCCTCGGCAACATTAGGAATATCATTAGTTAATTCTTCTGGCCCAAGTTTGGTGTCCATAACCTCAGCCTTGTATTCGTTAATATGAATTGAACTAAGAATATTTTTCTTAACTAAACGATCAGAAATTACAATTGCGTCTTCGTAACCTAAGCCTTCGAAGCTCCCGTAAGCAATGAGAAGATTTTGGCCTAAAGATAGCTCGCCGTGATCAGCCGCTGGGCCATCGATGAGAATATCACCAACGTTAATTTGATCGCCAATTTTTACTAGTGGCCGTTGACTATAACAGGTGCTTTGAGCAGTACGGTGATATTTTCTAACTTGATATATTAAACAATTGTTTTTTAAAGTAATAAATCCATCACGATAACGGTGTAATTCATCTCTGACTTTTTCGGTATCGGCGGTAGAAAGTTCTAGACCAACATGATTGGCGTCAACAGAAACTACTTGACCAGGATATTTAGCATAAACAACCCAACCTAAACTTTGGGCAACAGTTGCCTCCATCCCTGTACCAACAACGGGGGCCTCGGGTTGTAATAGGGGAACGGCCTGACATTGCATATTGGTACCCATAAGAGCTCTGGTACCATCATCGTGATCTATAAAAGGAATTAGCGAAGCTGAAACGCCAACTACTTGTCGCGGAACAACTTCGATAAGTTGGATTTTTTTGACATCAACTTCAATAAATTGGCCCTGATAACGAGCCGCAACCCATTTATCGATGATTTTCCCTTTTTCTTTTTTAACTTCAGCGTGAGTAATGTAATAATTTTCTTCATCGTCAGCGGTGAGATAAATTATCTCTTCTCCGATAACGCCTTTATCTACCTTACAATATGGAGCTTCTAGAAAACCATATTTATTGACTCTGGCAAAAAGGGCTAAATAGGTAACAAGGCCAATGTTTTGACCTTCAGGAGAACGAATTGGACACATACGAGAATACTGACTGGCATTGATATCGCGCATAGAAAAACTGGCTCGTTCCCTGGTAATACCCCCCGTACCCATAACTGAGAGACGCCGAAGATTATCGACTTCAGAAAGAGGATTAACCTGATCAAGGATTGAGCTTAAACGATTGCGGCGGAAAAATTCTGAAATTGCAGCAATTATCGGACGAGCATTAACAAATGAAGAAGGAGAGTGAAGCTCGTCAACTTTTGCTAGACTCATTTTCTCTTTAATGGAACGTTCAAGACGGACTAAGCCGAGACGAAAAGCTGTTTGGGCAACTAATTCACCGACCCGACGAACTCGACGGTTGGCTAAGTGGTCAATATCGTCGATTTTGCCGTGACCATTTTGTAATCCAATTAAATAACTCATGACAGCAACAATGTCTTCGCGACTTAAAACCGTATGGTTATCATCGATCGGAATATTTAAGTTAAATTTTTTATTTAGTTTGTAGCGACCAACTAGATCTAGATCGTAACGACGAGAATCAAAAAACATCTGTTGGAGTAAATTTTTAGCATTTTCAAGAGTGGCTGGTTCTCCGGGACGTATTTTTTGATAAAACTCAATTAAGGCCTCATCTGTTGTTTCGCTAGTATCCCGTAACAAAGTCGTAGCAATGTAACCATGATCTTTGTCTGTATCTATGTCGGAGAAAAGATCTTTAATTTTTTCATTATCATAACCCAAGGCTCGGAGGAATGTTGTAGCAGAGATCTTGCGGTGACGATCTATTTTAACTGAAAGATGATCATGGCGACTAACATTAACCTCTAGCCAAGAGCCACGAGATGGACGAATTTCGGCATTAAAAAGTAATCGGCCAGTATTTGGGTCGATTTCTTTGGTAAAAAAGACACCCGGACTTCTAACTAACTGAGTGACGACAACCCGTTCGACACCATTAACTATAAAAGTTCCGACTGAAGTCATTAAGGGGATATCGCCTAAGAAAACTTCTTGTTCTTGCTCGATTTTGGTGTGTAAGTTAGTTAATTTAGCAATTACCTTAAGTGGCGCTTCATAGGTTAATCCGCGTTCCAAACATGTTTTGGGGTCAGTTTTTGGTTCACCGAGAGTATGGTCTAGAAATTCTAGTTGAAATAGCTTATTGGTAAAATCTTTGATGGGATTAATTTCACGGAGAGCTTTACCGATACCGCTGGTTAAAAAATCCTGATAAGAATCTATTTGAAATTGGGTTAGTTTGAATTCGGGAATATCGACAAAGCGTTTTCCCCAAAATTGGCGTTTGTTTTTAGACGACATTGAGTCAGCGGGCAGCTTTATCAACTGCGAATAACAATGTTACCAATGAGTAAGGTAACAGGACACAAAAAACTGGCCACTAAAAGATAGCCAGTCTTGCAAGCTACTAGAGGTAAAGGATAACATGGTTTAGTATTAACTGTCAACCTAGTGATTAACAGTCTTTTTTTAGATACAAACAAACGTTTTTGTTGTGTTCTTCTACTGTTTTGGCGAAATGGATTTGGCCATCATTATCATGAAGATAGAACCAGTTTGGGGTTTTTTGAGGAAAAGCGGCTGCTTCAAGACTTTTTTCACCGGGATTACAAATTGGACTCGGAGGAAGACCGGGTTGAAGATAAGTGTTATATTCTGAGTTAAAATTTAAGTCGATTTTAGTAAGAGGCTGAGGCCACCAATCACAAATACGTAGGCGACAACTGACGTTGGCGAGGGCAAACTGGACCGTAGCGTCTACTTGAAGAGGCCATTGGTAATCAAGTCTGTTAGTGATAACGCCAGCAATCTCTGGTTTTTCTTGGTCACCACCGGCTTCTCTTTCAATTAGTGAGGCAAGGGTGATAATTTGATCCTGTCTTTCTACTGGTAAATCTAATTTTGTATAAACTTTAGAGAATTGTTGAGTTAACTTCGTGATCATCCCTTCTGTGCTAGTCTCAGCTGAAAGATTATAAGTGTCAGGAAATAGTTTGCCTTCTAGGGTGGCGGTTTTGGTAATGAATTCTTCTGGATTAAAATTATGGTTAATTTGCGCTTTTTCGAGAGCATCGAGAATTAGGTTGGCAATTTCCTGGCGACGAAGCCCTTCGGGAATAACCACTCTAACCTGTTTAGTCACAGCTTTGGTTAAGCTTTTGCCGATTTCGATAGTAGATTGGGAGGGTGAAAGATAGAAGAAGCCAGCTTGAATGCGCCGATGATAATTATGACTATAAAGATAAAGTTCTAGGGCTAAAGCAGAACGAACGAGCTTATGATTTTCTAAATTAGTAGCAATTTGATTAAGACTTTGTCCGGGTAAAATTTCAAATTCAACCTGTTGTGAGTTTTTATGGTCTACTGGTCGAAAAACACTAACTAGAGAAAAAGTTAGGGTAAAAATAACAACAAAAATAATAGAAGCGATAAAAGAAAAACGTTGACGAAAAATTTTTTGAGACATGAATTAAACTTCTTCAAACAGAGCTCGTCGATATTTACCAGTTTTATGGCTCCGCATAAAAATGCGATTGCACTTACAGGTGACTTTGTCATGATCTTTAATTTTTGCTTTTTCGACTTTACCTCTTGATAAAGAAGTGCCACAACCAACACATTGGCCGCGAGAAAGTAACCAGGCCTGGATTGGGGCGATAATGTTCTTAAACATTAATTTTTACTTAATTGATAACGGTGTAATTGTAACAGATATTTATAATTGTCGAGCACAATTTTCGTCTAAATATTCCTGGAGAATGATCGCGGCAGCAGCAGAGTGAGTTATTCTTTGACGTTTGTCTTTTTTTATTTTTGATTCAAAAAGTTTTCGTTTAGCCATTTCCGAAGTAAGGTCTTCGGGTTGAAAAAGGATATTAGTATCAGGATATTCTGCCTTCAGGCTTTGTTTTACTAATTTGGCAAGGACAGCAATTGGTCCACAAAGTGGCTTACCAATAATTAAACAGTTTGGTTGATGTTGGTTAATAAGGCTAAACAGCGAATTAATTAAATTTTTATAATTATCGCAAGTAATCTCTGTTAAAGGAGAGGCAATTTTACCTTCTAAAGAAATGGCAACTCCCAAATGCTTCTTGCCTAAATCAAAAGAAAGATATTTCATTGATTAATAATTAATTTTGCCTCAACAATTAAACGACGGAGCCGAGTTCCGGGGGGAACACAAGTAACCAGCTTAAGAGATTTTTGGTCGTAGTCTTGACGTAATATCCAAGTGTCCTCAGGTTTAACTTCATATGTTTTCACCACTCGATAAGTATAGGTAACCTGATCATAATTAATAAAAATATCTGAGCCAACTTCTATTGTTGGTAAGGTTGAAAAAATACTACTATAATCATCTGGTTTAAAAAATTGAGGTAAGGTTGAATGACCAAAAATTATTACTGAACCCAAATTTCCAGGCAGAGCAGTTTCTGGATAGTGAATTAAACTTTTATTTAAATCTTCACCGTTTATTTTAACTAAGGCGTTTTTTATTCCCAAATTAGGAATTGAAAGTTTAAAAAAATCAACTGTTGATGAAGAGGATGGCCTTGGAGATTGTGGCCCAGATTGGTTTGGGTTTTTATAAGTGTTAATCAACAAAGAAGAATTGGTAAACCAATTACTAGCCTTGGAAAAATCAACGTCTGAAATGATTTGAGGACCAGAGTTTTCCTGGGCAACAACACTACTACTATCTTCTAAAACTAGAGGAGAGATAAACCCAGATAGAGGGTAGTCTTGTTTACCCCGGATAATAAAGCTTGTTTGGTAATTAATTATTGGCCAAATAACACTGCTAATTAAACCTAAACCGACAGCAGAAGCTAGGGTAGGAATGAGTTTTAGATATGGGGGAATTTTTTTTCCGGGGTGAGGATTTTCAAAAGTAGCTTTTTGATAAGAATAGGAGTAAAGCATTACTGGACAATTATATCGAGAGTGATGTGGTTTTTTTGCCTAGGAAGATATTGGTTCAAAAAGGGTAGATTAGGACTTATTTTTAGAGTTAGTCCTGAATAGCCGTGGAGTTTTTCAAGCAAATCTTTGACTTTGTCTACCTTGAGACCGGTTAGATTATTTACATAATCATCGGTATTAATTTTGGGAATAATTGGACCTGAAAATTTAATTTCAGTGGAATAATAATTTTCAGCCTTTTTTTGGGGGTTATTTAATTCAATGATGGTTTTTTCAGCCAAAAGACGTGTCCCGGGCTGATTTTTAGCCACGATTTGATCAGAAATAACCTCAACTAAATGGGTATGAGAATAAGTCAGAAGATTAACTGAAGCCTGAATTTCTAAACTAACATTTACGGCCTCTTGGTCGGCATTTTTACTGTAATTTTTTTCTGTTATCTCTGGATCAGAGAGAATGAGTGAACGTTGATCTGGGTCTTGATTTTTTATTTTTGCTTCGATGTCATCTTTAATTTTGTCATTTGCGAGAGCTAAAAGTTTAATTAAATCATCCTTACTGACAGCTTTGACTGTTCTTGACGAGCCACCAGAAAAATCGTTGTTAGCAGTAGCAATTAAAACACTTTTAGGGTAATTGTTAACACTAAACTGAGTATTCCTAGAAAGATTATATTCAACCCCAACCTTAGTTGCTGTGACACCAACTTCAGCATTCCCAGGAGTAATAGTAAAAGGAGGCTCACTTTGAGCGCTACTAGAGGCGACAGTAACGGTGTTGTCTACAGAAAATGCTCGTCCGTCGACATCGATAGTAGCGTTTGATTTAAGGGTGATTGGCTCATTAGAGCGATTGTAAAGAGTAATTCTTCCGGTAGCTTTATCACCAACCAAAGTCTCTCCGGTGGTGGAAATTTCTTCATTGACGGAAATCTCTAAGGTCTGAAAGGCAACAGGAACAGTGATATTGTCAGACTGAGGAGAGCTAGCCAGAACAATAGCGGCCGATTGTGAGATGTTTTGAGGCATAATTTTGACTACAATTTCTGCTTTAGCAGCAAAAGAATAATAAATAAAAGCAATAAGCGGAGTTAGAAGAAAAATTCCAAGAGGAAAAATAAGTTTTAGAGAAATACGGAATCGAGGAATAATAGGTAAACGAAAACGAGAAACAAGAGAGGAAAGGTTAATTCGAGAAGAGTGAACTACAGAGACAGGATTAGAGAAGGAGTCATTGTTGATTGTTTGATCAGTAACCGAAAGGGTCTTCTCTTGGATATCATCTGTTTCTGACGAGACTGAAGGAGATGGGTTAATTAAAGGTTCAGTTTCACGACTAAAGCCAAGGTCGGCAGCACTAACTGCTGAACCTGAAGTTAAGTCCGTGCTTTCGCCGGAAGAACAAGTATCTATTTCTAGGCCCAAAGATTTAGCTGCTTCTGTCCCCCCAGAAAGGGCGATGGCCTTGATAGAATACTCTGGCGGCAAAGTTTCAACTTTTGGCAGATGAAGAAAGTTTAATTTCTCTTGCCACGGATAGGAAAGAACCTGTTGAACTTCGTTTTCTAAATCGAGACCATTAGTGAGAATGAACCGAGCAGGAAACTTGTCGGTATTGGCTCTAACTAAACCCTCTTCGACATCTTTAGCCAAATCGTCAGATCGACCAACTTCTTCTCTATTTTCAACTTGCCCTAAACGAGTTAAGGAAACACTAACTTTGGTAGGAAATATCTCTAAAAGAATGATTGTAGGGGGAATGCCTTCGTCAATTTTTATCTGCTGAAGAATGGCTTCGGTAGTGGTGACCAGGCCAATTGGTTTAATGCCCAGCTCGTCCCTAATTTTTTTTACCAAAGATGCCTTTGATAATTCTAGCTTATCACCCACTAGCCAAGATTCTGGTAAACCAAAAATGGCTTTGGTGGGTTCGAACTCCAAACCCTTAACTGCTTGAGTTAAAGAAACATCTAAACCATTTATTAAAGAACTTTCGTTTTCCCAAGCTTCGAAAGTACCGTAGTTGGCAATTGATGGAGTTTCATTTTCAATTTGCCAAACTGCAGTTTTAATTAACGAGTCGCTAATTTCGATGGCTAAAAATAATTCTGGTGGTGGAATTTGAGAATTTTTCTTGAACAGGTTTTTTAATTCCATTTTTATGAAAATTTTAAATAGAGCCGACGGACTGTTGCCCCGACAGACTCTTGTTTGATTATTCTAATCGTACCAATTTGTTTGGTTGCCGTCACGTGTGGTCCAGCGCATATTTCTTTAGAATAATTACCAATCGAATAGACGGTAACTCGATCAGGATAACTATTTTTAAAATTAGCTAAAGCCTTGGAAGTGAGAGCTTTTTTAAGAGACATTGTTTTGTAAGTTACAGGAAGGTTGGCAGAAATTTTCTGATTGATTATTGTTTCTATTTGCTTAAGCTCCTCTTCGGTTAAAGCTTTTGAATAAGAAAAATCAAAACGGAGTCTGTCAGCGGTAATGTTTGAACCAGACTGATTAACCGAGTCACCTAAAACATCACGAAGAACTTGGTGGAGAAGGTGGGTAGCAGTATGGTAGCGGGTAGTAGTTTCTGATTGATCAGCAAGACCAGACTTGAATATGCCTTTACCTGCAGTGCGCGACGAAACCCGATGTTTTTCTATCTCTTTGTTAAAATCGGCTTTTTCTAAAAAACAAATTCCTTTACTGATAAGTATTTCCTCAGTAACTTCGTAGGGAAAACCGTAAGATTGATAAAGATCAAAAGCAAATTTACCATTTATCTTTTCCGGAGGGGTTTTTTCGATTAACTGATAACCTTTTTCAAGAACTTTATAAAATTTACTAAGTTCATTCTCGATAAGATCAAAGTTTTTAGAAGAAAAATCTTTGAGATATTCTGGGTATGTTTCGATTACTTTTTTGACAAAGGCAATAAAGTCCTGACTGGAATTTGTTTGCCGGGTAAGCTGATACATTTTTACAGCCGATCTTCTCAAAAGACGGCGAAGAACATAGCCTTGTAACTTGTTTGAGGGTTCAATACCTTGATGGAGCATAAAAGTAGCAGCCTTTAGGTGGTCTGCCACAATACGAATGGGGATTTTTAATTCACCTTCATATTGACAGCCTGTCTGTTCTGATATTTTGTTAATAATCTCCTTAAATAAATCGGTATTAAAAATATCCGGATCATTATTAGTTACCGCCAAAAGACGTTCAAGCCCCCCACCAAAATCAACATTCTTTTGAGGTAACTCTTTAAGACTCCCGTCTTCTTTTTTTTGATACTCTAAAAAAACAGAGTTACCTATTTCCATAAATCGACCGCAGTCGCAATTAGGGTGACAGGGTTTGTCCTTGTAAGGTGATTTTTGGTGAAAATCCAGACCAAAATCATAGAATATTTCACTATCTGGTCCACCGGGTTCACCAAAAGGCATTTGATTGGGAGAGCCAGAGCGGCTCCACCAATTTTTTTGAGAATTATAAAAGTAGATTTTTTCTTTGGGTACACCTAATTTTTTCCAAATATTGAACGATTCCTCATCTCGGGGGATCTTATCTTCTCCAGCAAAAACCGAAACCCACAGTTTTTCAACGGGTAATTTTAACTCTTTTGTGAGAAACTCCCAAATCCAGGCAAGTTGATCTTTTTTGAAATAATCACCCAAAGACCAATTGCCAAGCATCTCAAAAAAAGTAGTATGACGATTATCACCAATCTCATTAATATCTTGAGCTCGAAATGAGGGTTGACTATTGACCAAGCGTTTACCTAAAGGGTGTGGCTGACCTAAGAGATAGGGGATTAATGGTTGCATACCAGCACTGGTAAAGAGAGTCGTAGAATCGTTTTCCGGAACAAGAGGGGCCGGGACAACCACTTTATGGCCACGAGCGATAAAGAAGTCTAGATATTTTTGACGCAAATCTGCCGAAAGCATGGAATTAATTATAGCTTAAGAGCTCACCAGTTAATTTCGGCGTCCTTGTTTTGACTGAAATATTGAGGCGAGGAAGAGGGGGCTGATGGCCAATTAGGAATTGGTGGTGGCGACGAAGGAGTTTTGATTTCTTTTTTAACTTCTTTCTGAGGTTTAATCTGATCGAAATTAATATCTGGCAAGGAATTTAAAATTTCTTGAGAAAGAGCACGACCTTTTTTAGTTCCCAGCAAAAGAGCGCTAACAGCACCGACAACCAATCCAAGAGCAAAAACTGAAAACGAGTGATCCATCCGAACAGTCTCCGATTTAGATTGTGTCATCTTGAATAAGTTTTTCTTGACTATCTTTATTCCGATTCAAGAATCCCATAATTACCTCAATCACTTTAGTTGACTGGCGAATTCCCTCAGATAAACCGATGATACTACTTATAGGTTGAGTGATCTTTTCCACCATGGCATCGGCCGAATCTAAAACTCGGTTGAAACGACTTAGACTGATTTTTATTTCCTTAAGTAAAAGAATTATCTGGACACCGATAACAGTGGCGACAACAGTTAAGATTGAGACAGCAACGACGGACACTATTTGGGGCAGAAGCATAGTTTAATCATCGCTGATTTTACAAACGAATGCAAGTTTTACTGACTAAGGACAGTGATAGGGATTGTTTTGCTGGCAATTCTACCAAAACGATTAGTCGCAGATATTTTTATTTCAAATTGACCATTAGCTTGGTCAAGCTCGTATAAAAAATGACCAGAAGAATCAGGGGTAATTTCTCGTTGACCGTTAATGCTAATTGTTGAATCAACAGAAGAAAAACCCTCAACTATAACGGGTAGCGCAAGAACCTGGTTTGGTTGGGGTTTAACGACTTCCAGCTTAGGAGGCAGGAGGACTAAACGATACTGAAAAGCTAAATAGCCAAAAAAAATAATGATGGCAAAAATGATAATAAAAAATTGAGGGTGGGAAATAATTGATTGGTGCAAGCTAAAATGAGTTAGTGGTTTTTGGAAATGGTGACAATTGTCTGGATAGTCACGACGAAAAATAGCAATCATTTCGTCAGGATTTTTTCCTAAAGCTAAAGAAAGATTCCGAATGAAGCCCTTGATGAAAGTGGAGGTGGGAAATTTATCACAATCGTTTTCTTCTAGAGCTTTGATATAACGGGTGTCAATTTTAGTAATCTGGCTTAATTTTTCTAGAGAAATTTTTTGCTGACAACGAGCTGCTGATAAAATCTCTCCAACTGTTTTCATAAATATTTAAGTGGAACGATTTAAAAAGGACTCTAGGCTATCAATTAATACTTCTCGAGGCTTGCTACCATCAGGGGCAGAAATAACACCCGCTCTTTCTAACTGATCAAGAATTCTAGCCGCCCGAGCATAGCCAATAGAAAGACGGCGTTGGAGAAGAGAGGCACTAGCTTTACCACTTTCGACACATATTCGAATTGATTCTTCAAACTGATCATCAATTTCACCCAAATTCTCACTGCCAGCAAACGATGATTTGCCTTTACGGCCATAAGTATAGGCAGTAGTGACACTATCTTCGTATTGAGGTTCCTCGACACGACTTTGAAGATATTTGATTAAAGAGTTAATCTCAAGATCATCGACAAAAGCTCCTTGGATTCTTTTGGGTTTGGCTTGGTCAGGAGGAATATATAACATATCGCCACGACCAAGAAGCTTTTCTGCTCCGGGGGTATCGATGATAACCCGTGAATCAACCATCGAGGTGACGTTGAAAGCAATTCGGCAAGGTATATTGGCTTTTATTAAACCGGTTAAAACATCAACAGACGGTCTTTGGGTGGCTAAGACAAGGTGTATCCCAACTGCCCGAGCCATTTGAGCTAAACGAGTAATTGTTTCTTCAACTTCGTTTGGAGCAAAAAGCATGATGTCAGCCAACTCGTCAATTAAAATAATAATATAAGGCATAGCTTGAAAACCAGAAAGACTGTTATAGCCAGCTATATTTCTAACACCAACTTCGGCAAATAATTTATAACGTTTTTCCATTTCGTTAAGGGCCCATTTTAGAGCTGAAATAACTTTTTCTGGATCAACGATTACCGGAGTTAAGAGGTGGGGAATCCCGTTGTAACCAACGAGTTCTACGCGCTTTGGGTCAACCATGATAAATTTAACCTCATCCGGTGAGGCTCTAAAAAGAATGGAGGCAATAAACGCATTAAGACAAACGGATTTACCCGAACCAGTTGAACCGGCAATAAGGATGTGGGGCATTTTAGCTATGTCGACAACAGCTGGTTCTCCTGAAACATCAAGACCAAGAGCAACAGCAACTTTTGATTCATTTTTACTCATAACTTCGGCATTTAGAATTTGTTTTAAGGAAACAAATTCCAACGAACGATTGGGGACTTCGATTCCAACTAAATTGCGACCGGGGATTGGAGCTTCGATGCGAATTTGGCCTTGTGGAGCAGCTAAGGCTAGGGCAAGATCTGACTGAAGAGCATTGATTTTACTTAATTTTGTTCCTAGGGCAATTTCTAAGGCGTACTGAGTTACCGCAGGGCCGCAATTTACTTCAACTACTTTAGCTTCAATGCCAAATGATTTAAGTTTGTCCTCAATGGTTTTGGCGTTTTTATTCAAGTCACCACGTTCAGCTTTGCCCCGTTTCTCGTTAGACAAAAGGCTTAAAGGAGGTAACTGCCAATTAATATTGGTTTTCCCGGAATTACCAGTAACTACGTCCGTTTTCTTTTCGTTTGGATCGTTTGTTGATTTAGCGTTTATTTTTAGATTAAAAGGTGAAAATGATTTTTGAGGTATAGCTGGGGTTAAGGGAGGCAGTTCTTCAGATAAACCTTTAACTTTCATCTCCTTATTCGATGTTTGGAAATTAGAGTTATTGTCTGAACGACGAAAGACCTTCTTGAAAATTTTATTTATTTTATGAAAAAAGGTTTGGAAAAAAATAACTATGTCTTCAATTGAGGTTTCAAAAAAAATAATTGAGCCAATAGTAGCGCCAGCAAGATAGAAGATTATTGTCCCCGGAACGGTAATTAACGAAGAGATAGTCAAAAAAAGCTGCTGACCAATATCACCAGATTGAGTTAACCCAGTCAAAGATACTAAAACTATTAATGAGCCTAAAAAAACGTTGGCGTGGGCAATTGTCCACTTAACTTTAGTTAATAAAAGTCCACCAGAAATAAAAATAAAGGGCAAAAGAATGTATGTCCAACCTAAAAACGAACTACCGAACTGGAAAACATGAGTTAAAATGGGTCCCTGGCGCGAAAAGGAGACTGAAATTAATCCACCTAAACTAATAATAACAATCGCTAAAATTGAATTTATTGTCTCTTTTTTGAGATCAACTTTAAACGGTTTTGAACGTCTTCCGCGCTTACGAGCCATATTTTAAGTATAACTCAAACTAAACCTCGATAATAACAGCTAAAATTAGGGGGCGTCTTTGAGTTTTGTCATAAATAAATCTTTCTAGCGCTTGTTCAACTTTGTTACGGATAAAAGCCCAGTCGGTAACTAAACCCTTATGACCAAGTAAACAACGACTAACGTGGTTTTTAATTTGTTTAATTAAATCTTTTGATTCTTTAACATAAACAAAACCACGAGAAACTATTTCTATTTCACCAGTGATTTCACCAGAATTATTAGAAACAGGAACGATGGCGATAAGCATACCGTCACCCGCCATAACCTGACGATCCCGAAGGACTACATTACCAACATCACCGATACCTAAACCGTCAACATAAACATTTTTTGTCTCAAACTTAGTTGATTTTTTAACGATGTGATTCATCAAATCAACACTTTCAACACCTTCAAGAATATGAACTTGATTAGGAGAATAACCCATTTCTTCGGCGAGTTTTTGATAAAGAACTAGATGCCGAAGATTACCACCAATAGGAATAATATAGCGGGGTTTGACTAATCTAACTAATAAACTTAAATCTCCTCTATGACCATGGCCAGAGACGTGGAGGTTTTTAGAATTACCCGAATAGGAAACAGAAACTTTTTGTTTATAGAGAGTATCAATTAAACCGTAAACGTTTGATTCATTCCCGGGAATAGCGTCAGAACTAATAACTACGTGGTCTTCTTTTTTCAGTCTGATAAATTTGTGTTCACCGGCAGCCAAACGGTGCATGGCAGAACCTTCTTGTCCTTGGGCACCAGCAATAATTATTGTTAACTGGTCTGGGCTGTAATGCCGAATTTGTTCCGGTTCAATCAAGCCATTATTGGGAACTTTAATAAAACCGTGCTTAGCGGCAACCTCAACGGCTTGTTTTATAGATCGGCCAACCAAAACAATTTTTCGATGATATTTAACCGAGGCTGAAATAGCCATTTCTATTCGAGATATCGAAGAGGAAATAGTAGTAAAAATCACTTTCCCTTTGACACCCTGAAACTCATTGTCAACGGCTGATAATAAAGTTCTTTCAGATGGTGTAAATCCAGGAGATTCAACTCTTAAACTGTCTGTTAAAAGCAAATCAACGCCAGCAGCACCAGCAGCGGCAATACGGGTAAAGTCTGCTCGTGGTTCTCCTAACGGAGTTAAATCGAATTTAAAATCGGCTCCGTGGTAGATTGTTCCCGCCGGGGTTTTA
>Ga0172375_10000662_pt1 | contig 55301 bp, 40 predicted proteins | sample LakKiv1m_FD_114537 | JGI IMG/M metagenome (GOLD analysis project Ga0172375, IMG submission 114537) | Freshwater microbial communities from Kabuno Bay, South-Kivu, Congo - kab_092012_11.1m | ecosystem: Environmental > Aquatic > Freshwater > Lake | place: Democratic Republic of the Congo...
CAGATCGTGGCTCCCGATGGCCGGGTGGTGAAATCCATCCCCTTTGGCGAAAGCGCCGCGGCTGCCGGCCCGTTCCGCCGGCAGACGACGCTGACTCCCTACGCGCGCTTCATGTGGCTGCTGCCATATGTCTGTTTGGGCATAAGTCTGCTGTGGGTGCTCTCGCTGATGCTGAGGCGGCTCTTTCGACGTATAGGTCCATCACATCCGTTGTGAATTATCACAGGGCGGCTACGCCGCAGCCAAAGACAAAAACTGCGCCTGTTGGCAATAAATTCAACATTAGTAATAGAGTGATATTCGTGGCTCGATATTGACGATCGACCTTCCATATCGCATACTATCGATATTGATTTCGTTTTACGAGGTTCGCATGACAAGAGTTACCGTATCGAGTAAATACCAGGTGGTAATACCAACTGAGATTCGTCGCGCTTTAAAGATTAGAAAAGGGCAGTCGCTTTCCATGGTGAACATGGGCGGCGTGATAGAACTCGTACCTGACCGTGATATACGCGAGATGCGCGGCGCTTTTCCCCAGTTGACGCTCGATGATATTCGCGATGAATCGGATCGCGAATAGGGGGCGAAAGAGGTTTTTGATCGATTCGGTGGGATGGCTCGCTTATTTCATGAACGATGCACTCGCCGACGCTTACGAACCCTATCTCCTCATTCCGGAGCAACTGATCTGTTCAACGCTCAACATCTACGAAGTGTGTCGGCGAATCGATCATGCCGCCGGACGGAAAGCAGCAAGCGAAGCGGTTGCGCAAATGCAGAAATCGACAATCATTCCGGTTGACGACCAGATCGCAACCGCGGCAGCATCTTTCAGTGTCGCGCACCATTTGGCCATGGCTGATGCAATCATTTTTGCGACCGCTCAATTTCAAGGGGCAACCCTGGTCACCAGCGATGAGCATCTCGATGGACTACCAGGCGTAATGATGATTCCTCACCCTGATAAGAGAAAACGATCGTAAACGTCACAATACCGCACTCCGGTGAAGTCAAAACCGAGCTTCCACGTGAATAACACCGCTCATTCCAGTCAATTCCACATCGCCTTTTTCCGGGTCGAAGCGGTCGTATGGCTTGCCATTCACCAGTACGGATTGGATGGGCTTCTTATCCGGATGGCGGAAGCGCAGCAGGATGCGGCCCGGCGTTGTGCGCAGGTTCAGTGAAACGTCGGCGGCGAGTGAATCCGTGGCGCCGGGGTGGTAGGACACGCTCACATGGCCGAAACGGGTTTCGATCCGATCTGCCGCAATGCCGGCAGGATCGGCAAACCAGGCGCGCGGCAGGGCGCGGCCCAGGTGCAGCGTGTCGCCGGCAGTATAAACGAACATCCAGCCCAGCCACTTCATCGCGTTAGCCTCGTCGCTGGTCTTCATCGGCACGCTGTTCGAGTAGCCGAGCACCGGCAGCGGATGCTCGACCAGCAGGCCGATCTCCTCGCGATAGCAGGCGGCCCAGGCGTTGAAGAACATCCACAGATACAACTCCGGCTCGTCGCGATCCAGGTACGGGCGCAGACCCTCCAGCAGATTGGGCTGCACGGAAAAGCCGCCGCGGTCGAACCACTCCGCCGCCGGGTCCTGGATGTGGTAGCCGAAAGGCGGATTCATATAGCGGGTGTCCTGGTAGTCGTCCAGGATCCACCCCGCCTCCTTGCCGTTCGGATCGTAGAGGCCGGAGAGCAGCAGGTATACCGAGCCTTCCAGCACCTCGCGAATCCAGCCGAAGTCGCGCCCGCGGCGGTAAAGCCGGCTGGGATAATGCGGGACCCAGCGCCCGTCGCGCAGGCGGATGAGCGGCGAATATTGACGGGCGGTCTCGAAACCGCGCCGCAGCGCCTGCCGGAAATCCTCGGCATCACTACGTATCCGCTCCGCCGCCGGATGGCCGAACGCCGCCAGCGCCCGCCCGGCGGCATCTAGCCCGCGCCAGGTGAGGACATTGGTCGAAAGCCAGTAAAAGTAATCGTCCACGTCCTCCAGCGCTCCCGCCGGGAAGAAGCCGCGCTCCCACCCACGCGAGTGCGGCAGCTCGCCTTGCGTGGTCGCCCGCTGGCGGATTATCCACTCCGCGCCCTTCGCCACCGACTCGGCGACCGTGCCGAACCAGTCCGCGTCGCCGGTGAAGAGGAAATGCTCGGCCAGATGCCACAGCGCCCAGCCGTGGTGCTGGCAGTAGCTGCGCCCCGACTCAAAGCCGCCCGCGCCGTAGTATTGCCCGTCGCAATCGGTGAAGTTGCCCATCAGCGGAACGGTTGACTGGTATTTCGTCCACACCGCCAGCCGCCGCTCGACTTCGTCTTTCAGCCCGCGCCCATCCAGCTCTTGCAGGATCATCACCGACTCGTTGGTGAAGTTGCCGTAGGTGACCGCGCCTACCGAGGTATTCACCAGCGCGGGATCGTCGGGCATGCCCACGTCTGCGATGGCCACCGCCGGCCAGTGCCCGCGGTAGGCGGCGTCGAGGCGCGGATCCGGGGTGCGGATCGCCGCCCCGCGCCGGCCTTCCTGCCGCCAGTATTGCGTTACCTCGCGATGGCAGGCGTCGAACTCCAGCGCCGCCAGCGCCGTCTCTTCCGCATCATCGGGAGCCAGGAAGGGTACTTTCAGCACCAGCTCGCAGCTCTCGCCCGGCGCCAGCTCACGCGCGAAGGTCACGCCTTCGCCGGCCTGTTCCGGCGTCATCTCCGTCGCATAGCGGGCGCGCAGCACCCAATCATCCTTGAACTCGCTCTCCAGCCGCCCGTCCGCCGCCCGCAACGGGTTGCGCGCGCTCAACGGCACGTCGCAATCATCCTGCTGCCGGTGGCCGCCAATCATCTCATACATCCGGTTGTGCGCGCGGCGGGAGGAGGAGGAATAGCCGACCGGCAGCGTCGCGCGAACCGGCTCGTCCCCGTCGTTGGTGAAGCGGAAGCGCAGCAGCGCGGCCATCGGCGCGTCCGGCGCCGGCTCGCCGGCCAGGATGGAGGTCATCAGCGGCACGGCGCAGGCCTGCTGTTCCACCCGCAGCGCGCCGATGCGAGCGTGCAGATTGTAGGCAAGCGCGGGATAGGGATCGTTGAACCGCGCGTAGATGTGCCGGCGCTCCAGCCCGAAGAAGAGGCGAGCGTCCCCATCGTTGCGAAAGCGCGGAGTATCCGGGCCTTCCGGGTGAGTCAGCGGCCAGCGGTGCAGGATGAGATCGCCGTTTGATTCCAGCCAGAACTTCTGCCGGTTGTGCTTGCAGCCGAAGGGAAAGCTCGTCGGGTGTGGCCGCGGCTGCCCGGCGATGGCGCCGGCAAGGCTCTGCTCCGGGCGCGCCGCCACCTGCTCGGCCACGGTCCTGGCGCCGGCAATGCGCTTCCGGTAATCGGCGAAGGAGGTAGGATCGTCCGCGCGGGTAATATAGATACCAGCCTCCGCATACCATACCGGTCCTTCCGTTTCCAGCGAAGACAGCGAAATGGTGAAGGCATCGTCGTCGAAGTGAACGGTGAGGCGCCCGTCGTCAGAGGAGTACCGGTGCGCGGGCGTCATGTGCTCGATGGCAAATTCCACCGGCGCCCGTTCTCCGGGCGGCAGCGGCATGTTTTCCTCGCCGGCAACGCGCAGGTTGTACCCCTCCAGGCGCAGCGCATTCCCCGGCGTGCGCCGGCCCGCGTCGAATTCCACGCGCAGCTCCGTGCGGGCCGGCGCGGAGCGGGTGAAGACCTGAATTGCCTCCACAGCAGTCTCCGCGTCAACCTTTACTCCCAGCGTGCGCCGGAAGGTGACGTCATACCCTTCCCGGCCGGGGTATTCGTCGATTTCGCCGGCCAATCCGGCGAAGGTGATCTCCACCTCTCGCTCGTTAAGCCGCCGCGTCTTCACCTTCGCGGGCTGCCAGGCGGTGTTGAACCAGTCGTCCATGCCGATCCAGCCGAAGGAGGCCGGGCGCGCGAAATCCAGCCTGCCCTGCTGCTCCACCCGCTGCCCCGGCCACGCCTTGCGCCGGTAGGAGAGTCCCGTCTGCTCCGGCGCCGGTCCGGCAAAGGTCACCACCAAGCGCATCACGTCGCGCGTCTCCTCGAACCATACTTCTTCCGGCGGGCAATTCGGCAGCCCGAACGGCGCAATATCGAACGGTTGCATAGCATCTCCCCTTTTAGGGGATTTTTCGCCATATTTTTGCCTCCTCCTTTTCCAGATCGAGGCCGCTCTTCCGCAATCTCGAAGGGATGGAAGTCAATAGCCAGGGATGGAAGTCAATAGCCAGGGGTGAAGCGCAGCGAAACCCCTGGGACGGATGTTATAAGAGAGCCCAAGCCCTGAAGGGACGGCAGTAAGCCGCTGCTGTCACCCTTTCAGGGTTCGGATTTCACTCATCCGGTCCCAGGGGTTCCGCTGCGCTTCACCCCTGGCTATTGACTGCCGCCTCTTCGAGGCTTACGGGATCTTGATCTCCACTCCCAGGTCCTTCGCCAAGTTTGGCGCCTGCTGGGCAGCCTCGCTCTTCGGGTAGAGGTTGACCAGGCTTTGCAACAAATCCTTGGCGTCGCGCAGGTTGCCCAACTGGCCGCTGCATTTCGCCATCTGCAACAGCGCGCGCGATATCCACGGCTCCATGCCGGGCGGCACGGCGGCATAACCCTTGAACGCTTCCGAAAAATTGTTCTCCTCGAAATAGCTCTGCGCCAGGTAGTAATCCACCTCGGCCATCACCGCCTTCGCGCGGTCGGCCTTTGCCGGATCGGCGAACAGGCCCGGCACGTTTTTCAGTTCTTCATAGAGCTGCTGCGCTTTCGTCAGGTCACCGCGCGCCTGCGCGAATTGCTTGATGGCCAGCGACGAGCGCCCCGCCCCCAGCGCGGCATCCAGGCTAAGATTGCGCTTGGGATATTTCGCCAGGAACTGCAGATACGCTTCCCGCGCAAGCGCCGCCTGGTCCTGCAAATCCAGCGAGCGCGCTTTCATGAACAGGCTCTCCTCGGCAAAGTCGCTGGTCGAATAATCCGTCACAACTTTATTGAAACCGAGGACGGCTACCGAGTAATCCTTCGCGTAAAACGCGGAGACGCCGAGCTTATACGCCACCGAAACGGCCAGGCTGCCCGGCTGCACGATCTGGAAGGCGCGATTGAAATATTGCATCGCATCGGCGTATTGTTTCTCGCCCATCCAGTATTCGCCCACGCGGGCGAGGCTGTCGGCGGCCAGCGGGCTGTCCGGGAACTGGTCGGCCACGTTCACGAATTGCGCGTTCGACTCATCGATCTTGCCCTGGTCGTGGTAAACCCAGGCAATAGCATATGCCGCGCGGTCCGCCAGCCGGTGGGTGGCGGGCACGTTCTGCAGCGCCGTGACCGCCTCGTCGTATTGCTTCAGCTCGCTCTGCTTGATGCCGATGCGGTAGAACGCCTCGCCCGCCACGTCGTGATCCGGGAATTTGCGGATGACTTCGCGGTAACGGGCGATTGCTTCCTCGGCATCCTTTTTCGCCTCCGCCGTGCCGGCCAGGCCCATGTAGGCCAACGGGAGCATGGCTTCCACCTCGGCATAATTTCTGATAATGTTCTCGTAGGCGTCCATGGCCTCGGTGAACTGCCCGTTGGCCGTATACGCATTGCCCAGGTAAAGCAGCGCCTGCGCCATCTCCTCTTCCGCCAACGGCAGCTTCGACAACAGCAGCGCCGCGTCCCGCGCCTCGGCATAATGCTGCAGATCCATATTCGCCAGCATGAGGCCGCGCAGGATGAAGGGCGCCAGCTCGCCGGTGGGCGCGGCGTCCCAGGCCTGTTTATAATATTGCACGGCATCGGCGGCGTGGTTCGTCTGCTGCAGGCAGGCGCCGATGATGTAGGCGGCCTGCACCATCACCTCGCCGGCCGGGTGCGCGTCCAGCACTTTTTTCGCGTCGAGCAGCGCCTGGTCGTGCTTGCCGTCGCGAAATTCCTTGCGCGCCAGGCTGAGATCCATGCTCCATGCCGCGCCTTCCGGCAGGGTTTCCACCACCGCGCGAAGCTGCTGGATGGGCATGGAGGCTGTCATGCGGGCGATGCCGTCCTGGGCATGGCCGGCTTCGCGCGACATGGGCCATTTCGTGCATATTTCCTGAAAAGCGAGCAGGGCTTTGGTTCCCGCCTCGGCGTCACCGGCGGCAGCCAGGTCTTCATAACAGAACGCGGTGAGCAATACCGCGTGCGGCAAGTCGGGCGCCTTTTCGCCCGCCTTCGTCCGGTAGCGCGTGAATGCCGCGATAGCGTCAAGATAGGCTTTCTGGTCCTTCTCCTTCGTCGCCGCCTGGTACTGGCTGTTTCCCAACCAGAGCAGCGCCTGGGTAGCGGAGTATTCATCCTGGCCCGAGGCAACGATGGTATAAATTTCCGTTGCCTCGCGATAACGGCCCGCGTCATACAGGGTATGGCCGCGGCGAAGCTGCGTCTCCATCGCCAGATCCGATTTAGGGTCGCCGATCATTTTCAACGCCTGCTGGAAGGTTTCGTTCGCTCGGTCGTAATCCTTCAGCAGAAAGTAGGTCTCGGCCAGCGCCAGCGTGGCCGATTGCCGCGCGGTCTCGGTCGAGTGCGCATCCTTGTTGACCGCGGCGAAAAGCTCGATGGCCTTGTGAAGATCGGCGTCCTTCGCTGCCGCATTCTGCCCGTTTTGCGCCCGCCGGGAATACGCGAATCCGAGCATCAACGTCGCCTCGCCTACTACCGGCGAATCCTTATAACCGGCAATCACCAGCTCCAGGGCATCGATCGCTTCGTCATATTGCGACTCGCGCAGCTCGATCATACCGATCGAATAGACCGCCCATGGCGTCAATTCATTCTTTGGGGCGATCTCCGGCACGCCGGCATACTCCGCCTTCGCCTCCGTGAACCGTTCGAGCTGGTAGAGGGACTCCGCCTGCCAGTAATGCGCCCGCGCGGACAGGTCCGCGTTGTCTCCGCTTAACATCAGGCAGTAGCGGTAATATTTGATTGCCTTTTCGAACTCTTTCCGCATCCAGTAACATTCGGCGATCTGATAGTGCACTTCGGCGCGCAGCGAACTATATTTCTGATCGACCGCCTCGTTGATGATCCGCAGGTATAGTTCGAGAGCCTTGTCGTAATCTTCCCGGTGCTGATAAGCGCGTCCGAGCATGAATCTGGCCTGGTAGACGCGCGAGTCCTTCGGATAGGACGTGATGAATTTGTTCAGCTCGGTGATCGCGCTGTTATACGCCCGCTTCTCGAAAAATTGCGATGCCGTGGTGAATTGTTTATCCGCAACGGACGGCGCGGCAAAGCCGGCCAGCGCGCAGAAAAGGAGTAAGACAAGGGGCAGAACAGAGCGCATAAAAATCAATTGCCGCATGAAATCCTCCAGTGAAACTACGTCGGTCATGCCGGGAGTTTTTACTTCGCCGGACATGCCGGGAGAAAGTAGATGGTCGGCACACGAAATATGTCCATCTCGTGGTATTGTACCACGGGATGGACAATAAGTAACCTGCCCGCCGGGTGGGAGAAGTGATTAGAGATGAGAGATGAGGGGGGAAGGCATTAGTGATGAGGGGAAGCGGCAATTATTTCGTTTCCTCGCTCCTCAACTACTTCCTTCTTCCTTCTTCCTTATCACTTATCACTGCAACACCCGTATCCGGCAATCTGAAGAGGAAACGATGGCATTGCGTATGAATCAGCGGTGGGTGAAGTTCGCGGCCTTTGTGATCGTGCTGGCAGCGCTGGCCGTGCTGCTGGTCTTTTTCATACGCGCGATCTGGTCGGTAGTGCAGATATTCATCATCACCGGGTTGATAGTGCTGGCGCTGGACTGGTTTGTCGAGTATCTGGTCAGCCGGCGCATTCCACGCTGGGCGGCTACTCTCGTCATTCTCCTTGCCTTCATTCTCACTATCGGGCTGTTCGTGCTGCTGATCATTCCCTCGATGGTGACACAATTCGAGCAATTTATCGCCGCGCTGCCGGACTTGTGGGCGCGGCTCATGGAAAGATGGAGCGCTTTTCTGGAGCGTTTTCCCGCGTTCGAGCGAACCTTCGATCCGCGGGCGTTTCTCCTCGGCCTGGTGAGGGATGTGGGATCGTGGGCGCAGGCGGCGCGGACGGTCTTCACCACGGCTATCGGCGCCTTTACCGCTGTCATCCTCATCATCGTAATAACGTTCTACACACTGCTGAATCCCTGGCCGTTGATCTACGGCATCCGCGGGTTGTTCCCGGAAACGTGGTGGCCCATCATCGACCGCCTTGCCCATGAGATCGCCGCGCGCATCCGCGGCTGGGTGGTTGGCACCTTCGTCCTCGGCGTGGTGATCGGCGTGCTGGACTACATCGCGCTGCTGCTGATCAACCTTTTCTCGACGCAGCATATTCCCTTCATCCTCTTCTTCGCCATCCTCGGCGGCCTGCTGGAGATAGTGCCGATCATCGGGCCGATCATCGCCGCAGTGCTCCCGGCGGTAGTGGCGTTTTCCATCAATCCGCTGTTGGGTTTGTTTGTATTGCTGGCTTTTTTCGTGATCCAGCAACTGGAAAATAACCTTATCGTACCGTATGTCATGCATCGCGCAGTTCACATGCATCCGGTCAGCCTCATCTTCATCCTGCTCATGATGTCCACCCTTTTCGGCGTCTTCGGCGCCGTCATCGCCGTCCCCGTCGCCGCCATCTTTAAAGTGCTCTACGACGAATGGTATTACCCGTTGATGCACGGCGGGAAGAAACCCAGCCTGCCCCCGAAGGAAGGCCCGCGAGAAGAAGAGACGAGCGGAAGAAGGGAAGATTGGATGAGAGGATTGGATTGATTGAATAAGTTTAGTGTTGCAGATCCCCGCAGATCCTCGGTTTTTCATCCATTTCTCCTACCTCCTTCCAATCATACAACATATAAAGTACATACGATACATTCATCCAACCTTCCATTCTTCCACTCTTCCATTTTTTATGTCGCGGGTTGGGGTGATACAGGCGGGTATGACCGGCATGGATTCGGGTATCTCCGTTGCGTGACAGGTATCCCTGGTGGCGGCACGATTACCAGCGCCGGCAGAGCGGAATGCGGCATTGCCGCTGGCGCGTCCGGTTGAAGCACCATGGTGGAAAGGGGGAAGCCTGATGGCGCACTGTCCCGAATGTGGCGAGGAACTCTCCGCCCGGGCGCGTTTTTGCCCGCGCTGCGGCGCCGAACAGCATAAGCCGCGGCAATCTCCCGAGCAGCTACCCCTGCTCGGATTCGGTCCCGGCACCCCGGCGCTGCAGCCGGCGGGCGCGGGGCTGGCCTCGCCGGCGCTGCCCGGAGAAGCGGCGGCCGGCAGGCCGTTGACGGCCAAACAGGTAGCGATTGCCGTGGGCGCCGTCATGCTCGTGTTGCTGGGTATCCTCTTTTACACCGGTTATCGGCCTTTCTCCGGCGGAACAGCGAGCGGCAACGTGCCGGTGCTGGGCGTGGTCGGCGAGCCGATTTACGTCGGAAAAACGGCAGTGGGGGTCGCCGATATCGGCGCCACCCAGGTATGGGAAGGCCGCCAACCGGAGAACGGGCAATTTCTCGCCGTCATTATTATTATCGGCAATTATGGAGGGCGTGCGTTTACCCTGGATGCCGAATCCTTCGCCTTGACCGATGCCGGCAACGGCGGGCATCACGCGCCGGCGTTCATCGGCTACGGGCAGCCGGAGGAGCTGCAGGCGGGACGATACCAGCCCGAGTTCCAGCTAGAGCCAGAGCAGATGATCGCCTCGGTGGCGGTATTCGACATCGCTACAACAAACGAGCAGCCCCGCCTGCTGGTGCGCGACTTGACCGGGTCAGGGAAAGATTTTACCGGCGCCATCGACCTGACGCGACACACCAGCGAACAGATGGAAACTCCGCGGCCCGGAAGCGGAGTATTGCCGCTGTTCGACTGGAAGATTGGCTGGGATGATGATTGGGCGTTTGGCTAAAGATCGTGGGCCGTGGGGTCAGCGCCGGCTCGCTTGCGGATAATCCGGAAATCCTATACACTTCACGGGTAGGAAAACTGCGTCGTCCTCGTGAGCGCGAGAATTCTGTTTGAATTTGGCTGCATGCTTGAGTCGGCCAAATTCTGGCGGAAAACGACAAGATGGTTCGCGGGGATATAGAAAGCACGGGCAGCCCTCACGCGCAACGGCTTCGGTAATTGCGCCATACTCCACGCTGCACGCATTCGCGCCCTCTCTTCCATTCATTTCCCGGCCGTCCATGGCAACAGTGCCATTGGGCGCGTGCGCCAACCATCCGGGGAATCGGTTTCCATACTTACGGTATGGTTGGCTGAGGTTATGATGTTATTCACTGAATTCGAACTCGACGATCGACTGCAGCGCGCGCTGGCGACTGCCCGATTTGTCTCGCCTACGCCCATTCAGGCGGCGGCGCTGCCGGTGGCGATGGCCGGGCGCGACCTGGTGGGCACGGCGCAAACCGGCACCGGCAAAACGGCCGCCTTTTTGTTGCCCATCCTGCAAGGGTTGATCTCGGCGCCGCTGGAAGCCCGCAAAACCCGCGCGCTGATTCTGGCCCCCACCCGCGAGCTGGTCGAGCAGATTCTCGCCATGGCGCGCGAACTGGGCGTCCATACCAACGTGCGCTCGGCGGCGGTCTACGGCGGGGTGCCGATGCACCAGCAGACGCGCGCGCTGCGGAACGGCGTGGAGCTGGTCATTGCCTGCCCGGGCCGGCTGCTCGATCACATCAAGCGCCGCAACACCGATTTACGCCAGGTGGACTGCCTGGTGCTGGACGAAGCGGACCGCATGCTGGACATGGGATTCCTGCCCTCTATTCAGGAAATAATCGATGCCGTGCCCGTCGAGCGGCAAACCATGCTCTATTCCGCCACCTTCGCGAAGAGTCTGAACGCCTTCGTGAAGCAGACGCTGCGCAATCCCGCGCGCGTCGAGGTAGATAACGCGGCGCCGGCGCGGACGGTGCCGACGTCATCCCCATTGCCCCTGAGGGCACGGCGCGGCCGCCGCGACAGCAGGGAGCCGACCGCGCGCAACGAGGACGACGATCCGATGAGGCGCCTTATGCCGAGGATCGCCCGCATCGCCGGCGCAACTCGGAGGCGTCATCGCCGCGGGACGAGCGACCCCGCAAGCAATTCGGCAGCGCGCGTCCGACCGGGCAGCCGCCGCGATACGATCGGTCGGTTCGGCGGCACCACGATGCTGAAACGGACTTCGCGCCGAAGGGACAGGCACGTTCCACCGATGAAACAGCCCCCGGACCTTCCCGGTCGGGTCGGAAACCGTTCACCGGGATGGCGGCAGCCGCCAAATACAACCGGAAATTTTCCGCGGGCAAGCGTCAGCCCGGCGAGGTGCCCTCCAGCCCCCGCCCGGCCGGCAAATCCGCCCCCGCTCCCCTGGTGGCGCATGGATCCGCACCCGCGCGCGCAATTGGCAAGAAGCGAGCCGGCAGGCAATCGCGATAAGCCGGCTGTGTAATTCACATTCATAGTCTGGAAGGGCGCGAGAGCCCCGCTGATTATAGGTTAGATGTGAAACTGAGAGTATACCTTCCACAGCTTGCCTATAATCGGCGGGGCTCTCGCACCCTTCCAGACTGAGAGTGTGCTTTCCACAGCTTGCTTATGATCGGCGGGGCTCTCGCACCCTTTCAGACGGTGAATCGCAATTCCACCACTCATGCAGAAGTATGGCTGTTGATGAGCTACACCGCCGCGGTGAAAAGGAATACAATAAGATTGCGGGTAAGCGCCGAGCCCGCGGGGAGAGTCCATGTGCCATTTCTGCGTTCATCATGGTGATGGCAAACGTTGGTATGCCAACGCCAGCAATTATGCGCTGGATCTGCAATCCGATCTGCGCCGGCGCGGGTATATCGCGGGCTTCATCTGTGATTTCGAAAAGCACCGGCGCACCATCAATGCCGGGCTCAATGCCCTGCGTTTTGTCCCCAAACCGGCGAAGGGCTGGATCGGTCAGCGAATATCAACGGCCGCCCAGGCGAATCACTTCGGCCAGCCCGTTCCCATCGAGGCGTGCGCCGGCATCTTCGACATCGCGACCAATATCACCCGCCTTCCGTGCGTCTGCCGCGGCGCCATGCAGCCCGGTTCCAATGTAGAGTCCTGCTGCATCGTGATGACCGTCCACTCACACGACACGCTGGTGGAGGAGGGCTTCCGCGATTATGCGGGCGGCCCGCACGCGGAAGGGTTCGAGCGGCTCACCAAAGAGCAAGCGCTGGACTATCTGCAGCGAGCCGAAGAGCGCGGACTCTGCCACACGGCGTGGACCTTCATCACCCCGTTTATCGCCGCCGTCTGCAATTGCGATCTGCCGGGCGGCTGCCTGGCGATGAAGATTCAACTCACCGCCGGCATACGCGTCATGTGGAAAGGCGAAGATGTGATCCGCCATCACGAAGACCGCTGCACCGGCTGCCTGCGCTGCGTGAAGCAGTGCTCGTTCGGCGCGATCAGCGCAGAGGAACGCCGCACCCGCCCGCACGTCGATCGAGCGTCCTGCTGGGGCTGCGGCATCTGCCGCACCGTCTGTGCCCCTGGCGCCCTGTCGCTCGAACCGCGGAGTACCGCCGCTGATGTGGCAACTGTTTGGTAGATTTAGCATAACGGCGCAGAGCCGCAACCAAAAAAATAGGCTTTCCACGCGATGGTTTCAGATACGGCAAAAGAACAGTGGAAAGAATCAAACAGCTTACTTGCCTACTCAACCACCGGACAAACCTTGCCTGATCAGGCATATCTCGATGGTAATGCAAAGGAACGATTATATGGACCCGGATGATTTCAGTATCGACGCGCTCTTCACCGATATGCCGAAGGAACACCGGCTGGGCTTTTTCACCGACTCCGCGCTGGACCTGGGCCCGGAGTACGGCGAGGTGGTCGCGATGCTCAACGAGCTTGCCGCTGCCGACGAGCCGTATACCGATGAAGACGGGTACCAGTGGCAAATTATCGCGCATGAGATCGATGCGGAGCATAAGCGGGTCGCCTGGGTCGAATGGCGGGAGAAAGAGAGCGGCAGAATCACTCACGACAATTACTTTCTCAAGGCACGAGATGACGCGGGTTCATTGCTGGTGTGGGAGATCGAGACATATAATCCGTATTTCGGCTGCACCGCGCGTTTCCTGCACTGGGTGGAAGATGCGGTGGTAATCATCTACGAAGACAAGCATGACACCTACGCCGCCAGCCTGAAAACGAATGAAGATATCAGACGCGTCGAGATCAGCCGGGAATGGACGGTGACCGAAAACGTGCTTTGCTATCGCAGCTTGACGGATGAAGGGATGGTCAGCCTGCGGCTGCCTGCCCTGGAGCAGAAATAAGCACAGCTATTATTGCAGCCATTCCGCCGGAGAGTATCACTTTCCGGGCACGCTCAATCCGCCGATTTTCGTCTTTATTTGATGAGCCACCTCCAGCTCCACCGCGTCGAGCTGCTTGTAAAGCCGGCCGTCGGCGTCGGTCATGCGGAACGACCTCCATGGAATGCCATCTTCCGAGTTCCGGTTGCTGCCATTGTGCAGGCACCACCCCGCCGCGCCGGCCTGTTTCCCATTGGCGCAGTCGAGAAAGTAATCAGCCGGTTCCGGTTGAAAGCGGTTGTAGTCGCGCCGGAACGGCTCCTGCAGGTGTAGGGGCACTCGGCGACCGAGCTCATCCATCCAGCCGATGATTTCCCGCGCCGCCGCGGCGGTCTTCGCGGGACTGTCGGCTTCCCGCCCCAGGTGAGGGGCAATGAAGTCGCAGCGTCCGGTTTGCAGGTACTGCTCCAGGTCTTTCGCGGAAGAAGGCACGCCGGAAGCAGTGCAGATGCGCGCGGGATCTATTTCCTTGATCGTGCCGATGATCTGGCCCATTTCCTCATAACCGACATGGCGCGCGTCTCCGATATCTCGCTCGTTTCCGATGTCGAAGTAGACGTTCCGATAGGGCAGCAGCTCCCGCGCGAGCGTTTTGGCAAAGGCCAGATGCTCCGCTAAATTCGACGGGAGCGGGCGCGCCCCACGTGTTATGGTGACATCGACAATGATCCCACGCCTGTCGCACAGTTCAATCAGCGACTTCAGCCGAGACATATACGGCTCCCGCACCTCACCCTCCGGCGTGAGGACAGAGAAGTTCAGCTCCCCCGCCGTCCAGGATGCCCATACGCGAATCCAGTTGAAGCCGTCCCGCGCCATATCCTCCGTATCGTCCCGCATGAATTGCGGGGTGGAAATGCCGGCAGCCGCGTAATAACTGATCCCCAGCAGGAATGCCGGCGCATTGTTGATGGTGAAGTAGCGACCGTCGGCGGAGATGCCGAGCACATGCCCGGGTTCCTGCTCTTCATTTCCAACGCTGAATTGCCTGCACCAGTCCCACATCCGCTGGTTATACAGGTCGGCGTACCACTCGTGCTTCAGTTGCCTGCCGGGCAGATTATCCAGCCAGACAAACTCCATGCGGTGCCCGTTTTCGCGATATAGTTTGAGCATGTCGGGCATATATTGAATCAGGCTCGCATAGTCACCCGCCGTCTGCCAATGCTGGATCGGAAACTTCCGCGCCGCATTCTTGACGCAGTCGGCGAAGTCTTTTGTTATCTGTGCTTGCGGATCGTCGAAGACCCCGGAAAACGAGACCACCGCCGCAAAAAGATCAGCGTGTTTGGCGGCCAGCACCTGGCTCAGTTTTCCGCCGGCGGAAATGCCCCACAGGTAGACGCGGCTCGCATCGATCGGGAAGGTCTTTTTCAAATAAGCCAGCACGTCCAGGGTCAGCGTCTCGTCCCTGTCGTCTCCCTCCAGCATGCTCCATCCTTTATCATCGATATGCTTCTGGTCGATCACCACCAGCATGAAGTTGTTCTTCTCGGCGTATGGGGCGATGCCGCTGTCCTCATACGACATGCCGAGGTAGTGATAATCTTTCCTGACGTTCCGCCGGGAACCCATAAACCACATTACGACGGGCACGCCGTCCTTCGCTTTCCGGTAAGATTCCGGCACGTAAACATCCACCGACCTGACTTCGTTTTTACTGTCCAGCCAGGTCAGCGTTTTTCGCCCGATCCAGCCGGCTGGCGGCGGATTGTGCAGCAGATTGTCGGCATGCGCCGTCATGCTGAATGACGCCAGAACAACCATAACACACCAGAGATAATTTTTATCCTGTAACAAGCGTGAAATCATGAGCCGTCGCTCCTCTCCGTTATCATATCAGTCCGATGCGGTGATGCGGACACAGTCCACATCGATGGCGCCCGCGGGCAGGTTATTGGGGTCCAGCCCGCAGAGCAGGAAGCCGAAGTTTACGTGGCTGCCGCCAAGAATATCGTCCAGCGAGCCTTCGGCAACGGTCAGGCTGTGCAAGATGCGGATCTTCCGGCTGAGCCCGCCGTTGAGCAGGCCCATAGTCGCCCACTTGCTTTCATTGTTGTAGAGCACCACGCGCTCGTCATGCCACTCGCCGTCCGCCAGCGCTTCGGCGATCGGCTGCGAAGCGAGCGCCCAATTGTAGGTGGCGGCGCCGCCCTGAATCCAGAAAAAGAGGCGCGTGCCGTTGAGCACCAGGTCGTGTCCGCGGATGCCGAAGTCAATCACCGCGTCGCGCAGGTCCGCGCCGCCCAGCCCGATCAGCTCCGAACGATTGACGAAAAAGGCCAGGTGCAGCCAGGCGAACTCGCCGTGGTTATCGTCGAAGTACCAGGGCGACTCCGAGCGGGCGAAGCCACCGTGCCGCCCGCCGGCGGCGAACCATTGCAACGGCACCGGCTCGCCGGGGTGGCCATACAGGTTGCGGTGCCAGGAGCCATCCTCCCGGTCCTTGCCGCAGGTCCAGGCGCCGGGGCCGGAGGCGAAGTTTTCGCTGTATAAGACCTTCCCGTTTTCCGCGCTCATTTTTACTCCCCTGGGTGATAAATCTGGCCGTCTCCCGCTTCCGGCCTTATAATAGCAATGCCACTGGAAAAACGGCAAGTATGGCGATAATCCGGATTGGGGTGATGCATAGGGTTCGGTGATTAACGGTCGATGAAAATAATTCGGAGTTTATCACTTTCAACCGCTTCTACGATATAATATCTAGCGGTGTCATGCTTGCCGGGCCGGCGACGCCCCGCGCTCCAGCACGCGGTTAGCGCGGTGTGTTTCGCGCACGGATTCCAGCGAAGGCGCATGTCACGGTTCCGGTAGCTCAGCGGTAGAGCACCGGGCATTTAACCCGGAGGTCGCGGGTTCGATTCCCGCCCGGAACACCAGTAGCTCAGTTGGTAGAGCATCAGGCTGTTAACCTGAAGGTCGCAGGTTCGATTCCTGCCGCAAGGGCTGAAAACCCTTCTACGACAACACGGGGAGAGACGCTTCTCGCCGGCCTTGTTCCTCCGGGGACGGGGCAGCACCGGTCCGCCCTGCAACGCGCGGATACCACCGGCGTATGCGCCGGAACGCGGATGGGCTCCGTTCGACGCCGGCTCTTTGGTTTTTGCCGAAGCGCCCGCGCCGTCCGTCCCGCCGCCGCCCGGAAGGCCGCGCCGGTTCAAGCAGCGTTCCGCGAAGACCGCTGTGGCGGGATGCGTCTCACCTCCGTATTGTTGAAGAAAAGGAGCACTTTCATGAGGATGAGCACTGTGCTGGTCCGCTCGTTCGAGCGCGGCCTGCTATTTGAAAACGGGGAATTTAAACGACTGCTGCCGCCCGGCAGGCACCGCGTCTTCACGCCGTTCGCCGAGAGCCGCGTCGATGTCGTGTCACTGCGCGACCCCTGGCTCAAGCATCCGGACCTGGACCTGCTCATCAGCGCCGGCGTGCTGCGCGAGCTGGCGACGGTGATCGATCTGCGGGATCACCAGCGCGGGCTGGTGTGGCTCGACGGGCGCTTCTGCTGCGTGCTGGGGCCGGGGCGTTATGCCTACTGGCAAGGCTTTCGCGAGGTGCGCATCGAGACGGTTGACGCGACGCCAGTGCGCTTCGAGCACCCGGAGCAGGGCGTCATTATGAATGCGGCGCATACCGACCTCTACCTGGAGAAGTGCCTGATTGCCGAAGGATTCACCGGTTTATATATGAAGGACGGGCAATACGTCGAGACGCTGGCGCCGGGCCGCTACGCCTTCTGGCGAAACGTGGCGCAGGTGAGCGTGACGCCGGTCGATCTGCGCGAGCAGGTGCTGGAGGTTTCCGGGCAGGAATTGATGACCGCCGACAAAGTGACGCTGCGCCTTAACGCGCTGGTTACCTACCGCGTCGCCGACCCGTTGAAAGCGGCGAACGCCGCTAATGACGTGAAACAGGCGCTGTACCGCGAGGTGCAGCTTGCGCTGCGCGGTGTGGTCGGCCTGCGCTCCATCGACTCGCTGCTGGAAGAGAAGGATGGCGTGGGGCAGGAGCTGGACGCGCTGGTGCGCCGCCGCGCCGGCGACTTCGGCCTGGCAATCGAAACCGTGGGCATTCGCGACGTGATATTGCCCGGCGACATGCGCGATCTGCTGAATAAGGTGACGGAGGCGAAGAAAGCGGCGGAGGCAAACCTGATAACCCGCCGCGAAGAGACCGCCGCCATGCGCAGTCAGGCCAATACCGCTAAACTGATGGAGAACAACCCCACGCTGATGCGCCTGCGCGAGCTGGAGGCGCTGGAAAAGGTTGCCGACAAGGGCAAGCTGCAGGTGGTGCTGGGCGAGAAGGGGCTGGCGGACCGGGTGGTGAATGCGATCTGAAATGTTACGGGACAGTTGTAACATGCGGATATGCCAGGATATTTTGATCAATGCTGACCAGTGGGCAGTCATGCACACGTGCGGTGGCTACAATCAGTTGATCGGCGGGATCGCGATGGAAACTACCCGGCAATTGCGTCGATTCAACGCAAATTCTCGGGGTCATCTCCAGTAGCGTTATCCCGGTATAATTGAAAGCTTGTTCAAACCATTCAGCAATCGGAATGGGTAGCATTAAACGGCCTCGCTCGACAAGTTTAGCAATTTCCCAGCAGGAGATAGCGCAAATTCCCAGTCCGGTTTCTTCATGTGCTTGTATGTAGCGCGCATATTCTGGCGAAAGGCGCGAATCGCCGTGTATCCACCAGACCCAGATATGTGTATCCAGAATAATCATTGGCAGGCGTCCCAATCCGATTCGGATACAGGCTCGAACGGATCGTAATATTCAACCTTCGTTCCGCGAAGCGGGTATGCCTTCGGTATAGTGCCGATAGAACGCTGTGGGAGGATGATGACTTCAACCACTTCACCCGTCTGAAACGGCAAGTCTTTAACCGTCAACGATCCATCCTTCTGTACGATCGTTTCAATCCGATGAGCCTGCATTGCCCTCTCCCTCTATATAAGTTGTATCACCATTATACTATAAGAAGTCAAATCAAAAACACCAGGCATGTCCCAGAGCGCACCGGGAATATTTCGTGGACCCACTGGCGAAGCAGACTTCAGCGGATATTCACGCCTGCTACGATGTCGCCCATGCTGTCGATATTCAGTGATTTCGTGCTCGCGCCCGAAGCACCGTCTTTACCATCCGCGCTGGCCGTACCGCCATCGTCCTTGCCATCCGGGCCGACGCTGTAGAGCAGGTAGGTCTTACCGGTCACTTTATAACTCAGCGGGTTGCCGGCTGTGAAAAGGTCGGTCGGGATTTCCTTCAGGTAAGCAGGCGCCAATGCCTTCAGATCGGCGGAGTATTTGCCGTGGTCGGCATGCTCCGCCAGCATGCTCCGCGACAGGTCGCGCATTTTTGTCAGGTGCGACAAAGACTGATTGAAGGAGCGCAGCGGAATTTCACGATATTCGGTGGCAACCAACGGCTGTGTTATTATAACACGAAATTGCCGCAACTCTTGCACGGAACTGTCTTCCGTCTGCGCGAGGCGAGCCTACCATACATAGGGGGGACGGTGGGGGTGTTGAAAAAGGACTGTTTTGCTTTTTTATCCAAGCGTGGAAAATGCCCGAAATCAGGCTAAAAGACGACTTTTTCAACACCCCCACAGTCCCGTGGTAATACAAGCGGCAATTTGAAGATGACGGACGGTTCTGGTCACATGGGCACGGGACAGTCCCCAACTATAGCTATGCTTCCGCCACGGGAAGGCACAGTCGCCTTGCAGCCTGGGAGCGCACTCGTGAATTGGTCAGTCTTTAGCGGCAGCCGCCCGGTCGCCGATACAGGGAGAAGAAACCACTCTGATCGGAGGCCAAATTCATGCGTGTTACCGTGCTGGACGCCATGCCCGCGGATGTCCCGTCGCTACGGGAACTGCTTGCTGACTGCTCGGAACACTATTGCGCCGAACATCTACCGGCGTTGCGCTGGTGCCCGGCCGGCATGACGTTGCCTCACTCGTTTGACCATGACGCCAGTCGTTTCATCATTGCAAAGGTCGAGGGTTGCATCGTTGCCTGCATTTCCGTGCGAGCGGATTCGAATCGGCGAGAACTGCGCGTCAGCCTGCCTGTCCCATGTAACACTCCTGCAAACGAAAAATCGAACATCCTCCTCGACCTGTTCCTCTACCTGATCAAGCAGGCGCGCGCTGAAGGGTGGGAGGAGGTCCGCGCCATCTACCATGATCTGCCCGATGTTCTCGCCAGCCCCTTCCAACTCCTTGAGCAGTTGGGCTGGCATGGTTCACACCGCTTCGAGATGATCGGCCACAGCTTCCTGGAACCTCCAGCAACAGACTTACGCATCGCCAGCGCAAGCGAGGTGGGCGAAGAAGCATTCTTCGCGGCGGAAGTGGCGGTGGAGAAAAGCGCATCCATCGATGAATCTCGCACGGATTGCCTAATATCACAACGCATGTGGCACGTCGAGCCGGCGACTGACTGGCTGATCGGCTACACCGGCGATCAACCTGCCGGTATCGTGCGAGTCGCGGTGGCACGGAACGGCGTTGGCGTCGTTGACAACCTGGTCATCGCTCCTATCGAGCGCAACCGGGGTTATGGCACGGTGCTCCTCGCGCACGGCATGATCGCCTTGCGCCCACGGACCGATACCGTCTGGCTCGATGTAGACGCCGATAATCTACCCGCCCTTCGTCTATACCGTAAAGCCGGCTTCGGCATCCATCATTTACACGGGGAGTGGGAATACACTCTACACTAAACGCTACTTCACATCCCAAACCGCAAGGCCGTCGTTGTTGCTGATAGCGGCGAATTTGCCGTCACTGGAGAGGGCGAAGTTACCTGCCTGCGTGTCGATCAGCGAAAGAGAAAGATAAATACCACTTGAATCCTTTCAATCATTTTTACATCATTTCAATCTTTTTTAAAGTGAGTTCCCGCTCTAAGCTCACATTCATCCCACCGCCGCATCCGCGCTTTCCCGCGTCTGCTGTTCATACACCCGCCGGAACAGGCCTTCCTGGGTGAGCAGCTCGCCGGGGGCGCCGAACTGGGTTAGACGGCCTTCCTCCAGCACGATCACCAGGTCGCTGGCGAGAGCGGTGGAGATGCGATGGGTGACGACGAAGCAAGTGCGGTCCTTCATCAGGCGGTTGAGCGTTTCGCGCACGCGGTGCTCGGTGGCGGGGTCGAGGGCGCTGGTGGTGTCGTCCAGCAGCAACACGGATGGCCGGCTAAGCAGGCTGGCAGCAAGGGCCAGGCGCTGGCGCTGGCCGCCGGAAAGGCTCATGCCGCGCTCGCCCACCACCGTCTCGTAGCTGTCGGGCAGTGTCTGGATGAAGTTGTGGAGATCGGCGTCGCGCGCGGCCCGGCGCACGTCGGCGTCGCCGGCGTCCAGGCGTCCATAACGGATATTCTCCGCCACCGTGCCGCTGAAGATCACCGGTTCCTGCATCACCAGCGTGATGCGTTCGCGAAGGTTGACCAGCCGGATATCCCGCAGGTTGTTTCCGTCAAGGCTGATGCCGCCTTCCTCCGGATCGTAAAAGCGCATGAGCAGATACAGCAGTGTGCTCTTGCCGCCCCCGCTCGGGCCCATCACCGCCACCTGCCTGCCCGCCTGAATGCTGAAGGAGACGTCGCGCAGCGTCGGTTGCTCATCACCCGGATAGGTGAAGGTGACGTTCTCGAAGCTGATATCGCCCTTCGCGTCCCGCATCGCCAGCGCGTTTTCCTGGTCGAGTGGCTCCGGTTCGGCCTCCATCAGGTCGAAGACGCGGCGCAGGATGACGCCCACGCGCACAATTTCGATGCTGATGTCGTTCAGCACTACCGCCGGCGAGAAGAGGAAGAGCGAGCAGCGGTAAATCTGCCAAACCTGGCCGGCGCTCAGGCCGTGGGGCTGCGCGGCCAGCGCCGCCGCCTTTTGTGAGGCCAATTCCACCACGCTCTTCGCCAGCCCTTTGGCCATTCCGGTAGCATAGGCCGCATCGTAGGCGACATCATAGGCCGACATATACTGTATGTATTCTCGCACGCCGATGTAGAGGATGCCGAAGGTGGCCAGCGTGCTGATGGTGTTGGCGATGATCGACTGCCAATTGCTCATGCGTACGATATACATCGTCAGCCGCGCCAGGTTATGGGCGGATTCGGCGAAGCTGCGGCTCTCGGCGCGCTCGCGCCCGAATACCTTCACCGTGCGGATGGCCGCCACCCGCTCCTCCACACGGGTATAGAGCGCGGTGGTGGCGCGGCGCGCGGCGATATTCGCATCGCGCAGATGGGGACGGAAGTGACGGAAATTCATCACGTAGCCGGGGATGGCGATGATCACCAGCACGCCGATCATCCAGTTGAGCGAGAAGACGAGGATAAGTCCGACCGTGATGCTGGCCAGCGAGGTGATGGCATTGATGCCGATGCCCTGGATGCTGTTCTGGATGGTGGCGACGTCGTCGAGTACCACCGTCAGCAGGCGTCCCGTCTGCGTGCGGTCGAAGAAGGAGAGCGGCAACGTCTGCAGGCGCTCGTGCAGCGCCTTGCGCAGGCTGAATACCAGCTTCTGCCCGATCATTGTATTCTGGTAGCTGTTCGCGTAAGAGAAGCAGGTGTTGACGATATGGATGCCGCTGTTCAGCGCCAGCAGGATAAATACATACTTGGAATGATCGATGAGCACCGCCGCGCTGGGATGCTGCCCGACCATCACCACCATGTCCGCCACGAAACGCTGAATGAAGGTCCACAGGTAGGGCTGCAGCGTCATCAAGGTAGCAAAGACGGCCACCGCCAGGATGCGCCAGCGCAGCGGGAAGACGAATTCCCGGAGCAGGCGGCGCAGGTGTCGCCGGTCGGCGCCGGTGCGCGGCTCCTTGTCCCGGTACTCTTCCAGCACGGCCATGATGCGTTTATGATAAGTGCTGGGTTTATTCGGCATCAGTTGGCCACCTCGACGTCCGCATGCTTGCCTTTCAGCTCTTCGTACAGTCGCCGGTAATAACCGCCTTCGATCTCCATCAGCTCCTCGTGGGTGCCCATCTCAACGATCTTACCCTTGTCCATCGCCACGATCTGGTCCGCCTCCACGATGGTGCTCAGGCGGTGAGCCACCACCACGCTGGTGCGCCCGCGCAGCACCACCTTCAGCGCCTCCTGGATGGCCATCTCCGACTCGGAATCCAGCGAGCTGGTCGCCTCGTCCAGGATGAGCACCGCCGGCTTGCGCAAGATGGCGCGCGCGATGGAGATGCGCTGCTTCTGCCCCACTGAGGGCTTGGCGCCGTCCTTGCCCAGCCACGTATTGTATTCCTTCGGCAGACTCATGACATATTCGTGAATCTGCGCGGCGCGCGCCGCTTCTTCCACCTGCTCCGCGGTCGCATCCGGCATACCGTAAGCGATGTTGTCGTGCACGGTGCCTTCGAATACCACCGGCTCCTGCGGCACCACGCCCATGTGACGGCGGAGCGAGCGCAGCGTCAGGTCGCGGATATCGCACCCGTCGAGTGTAACCTCGCCGCCTTGCACGTCCCACAACCGCATCAGCAAGCTGGTGACCGTGGTTTTGCCGCAGCCGGTGTGGCCGACCAGCGCCGTCATCTTCCCCGCCGGCAAGTGCAAATTGAAACTATCGAACAGCGGCTGATCCTGGACATAACCGAAGACCACATCCTCCATGCGCAGGTCGCCCCGCGATTCCGACGCCTCGCGGGCGTTGGAGCGCTCGACGATGTCCGGTTGCTGCTGCATCACTTCGAGGATGCGGTCCAGGCTGACCAGCGCCTGCGTGATGGAGCCGGCCACCATGGTCAGGCTCACCGCCGGGCCGATCGCCTGCCAGAGGTAGGTGTCCATCGCCAGCATATCGCCGTATTCCATCTGCCCGTGCAGCACAAACCACAGCGAGCCGCACCACACCACCGTGGAACCAAGGCCGCTGATCAGGCTGGCGGTGACGCCAAGGGAAACGCTGAGCATGGAGCTGCGCATGCCGAATTGCAGCGCGCGCTCGGTCGAGGCGAGGAAGGCCGCCGTCTCGTCATGCTCGCGGGTATAGGTCTTCACCAGCCGCACGCCGGCCAGGCGCTCCTGCAGTCGGCCCGTCACCTGGTCCATCACCTCGCGCAGCTCCAGGTTTGCGCTGCGGATGCGCTTTACCAGCTTGACGTAGTTGAGGGTGTAGAGGATCACCATCAGCAGCACCACCAGGGTGAGCTTCCAACTGAAGAGGAACATCACGATCAGGCTGAACAGGAGGGCGACGATATTGCTGAGGATGCTCAGTGTTTCACCGGTAAGCAGGTTCTGCACGATGCCGACGTCGGTCATCAGCTTGTTCATCAGCGGCCCGGCGCCCGATTCGCCGTGAAAGCGCATGCTCAAGCCGAGCACATGGCGGTACAGTCCGGTGCGCAGGTCCACCACCAGCCGCTGCCCCAGCGCGCTGATCACCCAGCGGTTCATCAGGTTCTGCACGGCCAGCCACAGCGGCAGGAAGGCAATGAGGCAGATGGCGAAGATAGCGACGTTCCACTCTTTTTTGTCCTGCACGTGGTTGATGAAATAGCGGACGGCCAGCGGGGGGGTGAGCGCGATAGCGGTGTAGACCATAGTCAACACCATCGCGATGAACAAGCGCCCACGGTACGGACGGATCAGGTTTAAAAGAAATTGCAACCGGGACGAGCCGATACTCATGATGGCGCCCACGCCTTTATTATAACGTGAAAACCGAACGACTGTCCGTTTCGCACAACTTCTTGGCGTCGGGTGAAGGATAGCACAGTCAGCGAGGGGATGCAACACGAATTCGTTCCCTTTTTCGTGAAAAGTAGTAATTTTCAATCATCAGTGTAAGAAAGGATAGCTGAAACAGATGATATGCCGCTCATACATCGGATCAGGCTATCTCAACTGATATCTAGCGCATGTCCGGCCTGCTGTACTAGTATTATCGCATTTCTTCCCAGCATTGTCGGATTCCCCACGCAATGGGCGAACCGCGCTATTGACGACCCGTCGCGCGCCCGGTAGCATCAAAGCGTTAAGCGCGTGGTGAAAACACTTTGCCGCGACTATATCGGAGGACGGGAGAGCGCATATGGAGCAGGTTCGTATCGGCGTAGCCGGTTTGGGCAATTGGGGAAAAAACGTGGTGCGATGCTTTGCGAAGGCGAAGGACGCGGAACTGCGGATGATCTGCGATGCCGATCCTGGCAAACTGGCCGCGCAGGCGGCGCTGTATCCCGCGGCCGCGGCCACTTCCGACCTGGCGGCGCTGCTGGGGAATCCGGAGCTGGACGCCATCGCGCTGGCTACTCCCGCGCCCACCCACTTTGCGCTGGGCATGCGCGCGCTGGAGGCGGGCAAGCATCTTTTCGTCGAGAAGCCGATGACGCTCTCCGCGGCTGACGCGGAGGCGCTCTGCACGGCGGCCGACCGCGCGGGCCGCAAGCTGATGGTCGGCCATCTGCTGGAATACCACCCGGCGGTGGCGTGGATGAAGAATTACCTGGACTCGGGAGAGCTGGGCGCGCCGTTATATATGTATTCGCAGCGGCTCAACCTGGGCATCGTGCGCTCGGATGAAAATGCCCTCTGGTCGCTCGCCCCGCACGACATCTCGGTTATCCTTTACCTGTTCGGGGCGGCGCCCGATCGGGTGGCCGCGCACGGGGCCAGCTATCTGCAACCGGGCATCGAGGACGTGGTCTTCGTCAATATGCACTTCCCGGACGGGCGCACGGCGCAGATCCATGTCTCCTGGCTGGACCCGCACAAGGAGCGCGAGATGGTGCTGGTCGGCGGCAAGTCGATGGTGGTGTTCGATGACATGTCGCCGATGGAGCCGATCCGCGTGTACCATAAAGGCGCGGACGTGACGGGCAAGCTGGACGGTCCGGCACTGGTGACGGTTCGCCACGGCGACGTGCTCATCCCGCATTTCTCCGGCGGCGAGCCGCTGCAGGCGGAGGCCCAGCACTTCATCGACGCCATCCGCCAGGACACCACGCCGCGCAGCGATGGCCGCGACGGCCTGCGCGTGGTGCGGGTGCTGGAAGCGGCGGACGCTTCGCTGAAGGCCGGCGGGAAGCCGGTGCAGGTGGCATGCGAAGATATGATTGCCGGATGAATCAGGTAATGGTCTTGAGTTTTGAGTTGATTCACTCAGTTCAATCTACTTATTGAGTGGGAGAAAGAAAGTGCGGTGAATAATTTCTTTTCACCTTCCATTCCATGGGTAAACCTGGCGAATGACAGCAACTCAAAACTCAAAACCGACGATCGGAGTTGCTATATGACGACGGAAACGAAATTTTTCATACACGAGTCCTCCTACATTGACGAGGGAGCGGAGGTGGGGGAGGGGACCAGCGTCTGGCACTTCTGCCACATTTCCAAAGGGGCGGTGATAGGCCGCGGATGCAAGTTCGGCCAGAATGTCTTCGTGGCCGGCGGCACGCGGGTCGGCAACAACGTGAAGGTGCAGAACAACGTGTCGATATACGGCGGCGTGACGCTGGAGGATGACGTCTTCTGCGGCCCGTCCATGGTCTTCACCAATATCGCCACCCCGCGCTCGGCGGTGCCGCGCAATACGGCGGAAGATTACCTGCCCACCGTGGTCAAGCGCGGCGCCAGCATCGGGGCCAACGTCACCATCGTGTGCGGCCACACTATTGGCGAGTATGCCTTCATCGGCGCGGGAGCGGTGGTGACGAAGGACGTGCCCGCCTACGCGCTGATCTATGGCAATCCCGCCCGCCAGCACGGTTGGGCCTGCGAATGCGGCCTTACCCTGAAATTCACCGATGACGCCGCTGACTGTTCTTGCGGGCGGAAGTACCGGCAGACGGCGGAAGATAAGATCGAACGGTCATGATTGGGAGCGCGGACCTCAGAGTCCGCGCGAGAGGTTATTCAACAATACGCGCGGACTCGGAGGTCCGCGCTCCCAGGGAGTGAATATGATCCAGGTATGCGATCTTCGCGTACAATACGCACAATTGAAGGACGAGATCGACGCCGCTATGCAGACGGTGGCGGCGGGTGGATATTTCATCTTGGGGCCGAACGTGAAGGCGTTCGAAGCGGAGATGGCCGCCTATTCCGGCTGCAAGCACGCCGCCGGGGTGAACAGCGGCACCGACGCGCTGCACCTGGCGCTGCGGGCGCTGCGCATCGGGCCGGGCGACGAGGTGATTACCACCCCGTTCACCTTCGTGGCCACCACCGAGGCCATCGGCATCGTGGGCGCCACCCCGGTATTCGTGGATATCGATCCCGCCACCTTCAATATAGACCCGGCGCTGATCGAGGGAGCCATCACCCCGCGCACCAAAGCCATTCTGCCGGTTCATCTATACGGCCAACCGGCGGACATGGACCCCATCATGGAGATCGCCCGCAAGCACAACCTGCGCGTGATTGAAGACGTGGCGCAAGCGATGGGCGCGACGTTTAAAGGGCGTAAAGTCGGCTCCATTGGCGACGTGGGCTGCCTGAGCTTCTTCCCCAGCAAAAACCTGGGCGCCTTCGGCGACGGCGGCATGGTGGTGACGAACGACCCGGAGATTCACGACCGCGCCGAGATGCTGCGCCGCCACGGCGGGAAGATCAAGTACCACCACACCGAGCTGGGGTTGAACAGCCGGCTGGACGAGCTGCAGGCCGCCATCTTGCGCGTGAAGCTGAAGTATCTCGATCAATGGGTGCAGTCCCGCCGCGCCCACGCTTACGCATATAACGAGGCGCTGGCGAACATCCCCGGCGTACAACCCCCGCGCGAGCGCGCCGGCGATATGGTGACAAGTCCCACGCCGGGGCAGACCTTTCCGGAAGACCAGCTCTTCACCGCCTATCACCAGTATACCATCCTGGTGGATGACCGCGACGGCGTGCAGGAGCGGCTGAAGGCGGCGGACGTGCAGACGATGATCTACTACCCGGTGCCGCTGCACCTGCAGGAAGTGCACGAGAATCTTGGCCACCAGCCGGGCGACTTCCCGCATGCGGAAGCCGCCGCCGACCGCTGCCTCAGCCTGCCGATCTACCCGGAGATGACGCAGGAGCAGCGGGAGATCGTCATCGCCGAGGTAGCTGAAGCGGTAAAAGCCATCAGCGTATAACCTGGGAGCGTCGGCTCATCTTGACCCTCCGTTCTTAAGGTTCAATTTCATAGAATAGATCGGCAAGCTTCAGCAAATGATGGAGCAAACCGGTTTTGAGTGGGCTGTTGCCATGGATAGGAATAGAGATTCGCGCAGTATTTCCTGGTTTCGTATAGATATGGTGGCTGCCACTGATCCGTTGCAGTGACCAGCCATGCCGTTCGAGGATGTGGGCTAGCTCTTTACCACTCATACGTCTCATACGGCAATTTCCAGTATGCGGTCTTTCTTACCGACCGGCATCGATTCAGTATCGACGAACAGGCAGCCCTCGATGGCCTCATGCAGATTTTGCACTAACTCCTCCATCGTCTCTCCCTGCGTGGCACAGCCGGGGATGGCAGGCACTTCTGCCCAGTAGCCTCCCTCTTCCGCCTCATGCACGACGACTTTCAATTTCATGGGTATCCTTTCATGCCGTTCTCAGCGAAACGCTGGAACCCGGCAAGACGATTAATTCTAATTGCTCGAGTGCGATGACCTTTCATCGCTTTCCATGATTATACACCATTCCATGTATAATCATGTTGTTTACCCATAGGGACCATACCTGTCTTTGCAGGGAATCCCCTCCCCCAAGTCGAACTTCGCTAAAGTAGTGCATTGGCAAGCCTGCCTGTTCATAGGCCAACCATTTTGCATTTCCCTCAGGAGGGTTCTATTGGTTACAATTTCGCCGAATACGGCCGGCAAATACGCAGTGGGCGTTGATGTTGGCGGCACCAACGTCCGCGCCGGGGTGATTACACCGGGTGGAGAGAAGCTGTCCGAGAGCCGCCGGCCCGCGCGGGCGATGGAGGGGGTGGATGCCACGCTGGAGATGATCGTTGAGGTGATTGAGGAGGCGATCGTTACAGCCGGCATCGGCAAGGATGAGGTGATGGGCGTTGGCCTGGGCGTGCCGGGACGGCATATCTCGGAAAAGGGCTTCGTCATCTACTCCCCCAACTTCGCCGAGTGGACGAATATCGACTTCCTGCCGCCGCTGGAAAAGCAGCTCGGACTGGCCTGCTTCATGCGCAACGACGTGAAGGCGGCCAGCCTGGGAGAATACCGCTTCGGCGCGGGGTGCGGCTTTAGCCATATTGTGATGATCACGCTGGGCACCGGCATCGGCGGCAGCCTGATCGCCGACGGGAAGCTGATGCTCGGTTCCGGCGAGGGGTTCGCCGAGGTGGGGCACATGACCGTCTGTCCGGATGGACGGCAATGCCAATGCGGCAACCACGGCTGCTGGGAGGCGATGGCCGGGCGCGACGCCATTATCGACCGCGCCTGGCGAAAGCTCCAGACCGGCGTCCCGAGCGCGCTGGGCGAACTGGCGGGTTGGGAGTTGTTCGATATTACTCCGGCGATGATCGCCGAAGCCGCGCAGGCCGGCGACCCGCCGGCGCGCGAGGTGATGGACGAGACCGGCATGTGGGTGGGCATCGGCGTCACCAACCTGATCCAGCTCTACAATCCGGAAGTGGTAATCATCGGCGGCGGCATCAGCCAGGCGGGCGATCTCCTCTTCGGCCCTATCCAGCGCACGGTAGCCTGGCGCGCCCGCATGGTCCCCGCCGCCACGGCAAAGATCGTCCCCGCTGCGCTGGGAGACGACGCGGGGATTTATGGAGGGGCGGTGCTGGTGTTTATGGCTGTTGAAGGAATGCAAAATGGAAAATGAAGATTGCATAATGCAAAATGATGGGGAGCAACCGGAAGCGGAGATTACCCTCGAGGAGCTGATGGCGCGGGTAACGGATGATAATCGGCATGAGGAAATCGATACCGGCCCGGCATGCGGAAATGAAGAATGGTAGCAGCGGTTTATAAGTGATAAATGCACTTATCACTTCTCACTCACGACTCCTCCGGCGAACACTTCCGCCCCACCAGCGCCAGGCGCCACTTCCGCCGATCTTCCGCGGCGGCGTGGCGGCAGCGGTCTAGCTCGGTCTCCAGCAGCAGCGGCGGCACCGGGGTGGGTTTACCCTGCTCGTCCAGCGCGACCATGGTGAGGTAGGCGGAGCCGACGTGCTCCACCTCGCCGGAGGTCAGCCGCTCCGTCTCGATGCGCACGCCCACCTCCATCGAGGTGCGGCCCACATAGTTCACCGACGCCTTCACCACGATGACGTCACCGACGCTGATGGGGCGCAGGAAGGTGAGATGATCTACGCTGACGGTGACCACGGTGGCGCGCGCGTGGCGGATGGCCGCCGTGTAGGCCGCGTGATCGACCAGGCCCATCACCACGCCGCCGAAGACGGAGTTGTATTGATTGGCGTCGCGCGGCATCGCCACCATGGAGAGCACCGAGCGCGACGCGGATACCGGTTTTGCATCCATAACCTGATAGTTCGACACCCCGCGCCGGATTCCCGCCACCGGCTGAAAAAAAGCGAAGCAACCGGATGCAAAATCAATTCAAGGTTATGACTTTGTTCGCTGGATGAACAACTGGCGGTGTTGACATAATAACTATATAGCTATATATAATATGAAAGTAATCTTTACCGGGCTGGTGCAGCCCGGATTATTCATAAACCGCTCCCGCACCCATGAAGGGATGCGGCTACATGCGGTTCATGAATTTTCCGAGATAGTATTTAGGGGGAATTGAGATGAAACACAAACAATGGCTTTCCTTCGGGCTATTGCTGTTCCTGCTGGGCGCGGCGGCGGGCGCCGGGTGCGCCAATGACGCGGACGAGCAGCGCCATGTTGCCATACAGTTCATCCGGCATTACTTCCTCTCCGATCTGCTGCAGCTCGCGCAAACCCTGCCGGCGGACGGCCTCGAGCTGTTCGGCCCTTACCCGTTCAAAGGCAAGATCACCCTGGGTAAAGTCAAGGTGGATGACGCCCAGGCGCTGCTCGAATTCACCGCCACTCCGGTGGACAGCAAATTTCGCAAGAACGGCGCCGTGATGTTTCGCCGGGACGGCGACACCTGGCTGGTGCGTCAAGTGCTGTTTTACGATCGCGTGCCGCGTGTCTTCGGTCTTCCGTCAAAGAGCGTTACCGCGCAAGACAAGGCCTACGAGCCCGCGGTGCGAGCCGTCGGCGAAACCTTTCTGGCAGCCTGGCGGAAGAATGACGCGCGGGGCATGCTCGAACTGTGGTACGACTGGACGAAAGTGCCGCGCCAACCGGTGGAGCGGCTGTCGGTGAGCAACATCACAATCGACTTGATGCAAACGGCATGGAAAGATCCCTACGCCGAGTATTCCGCCAGATTGACCTACCGGTACGGCATCCTCTCCTACTCGATGACGGTCAAGGGTGGATTGCTGCTGGTGAAGGAGCAGAAGCGATGGACGATCCGCGCGAATACGCTGGTGCTGAATTTCTAGTTAGTTCATAGTTCTAAGTGCTAAGTGCTAGGTTCGTCAGTTGTGAAGGTGGGAATTCGTGAATTCGGGAGCGCTGATGTCACTATAGGCGTTCCGGCCCTCAGTCCCGTTTGATCAGGGTCAATTGATATTCCACGAATGCCTCTTCCCGTTCGCGTTGCTCCGCGCGGAATGCCCGCAGCCGTTCCTTCATCTCGGCGGCGCCGGTGATGAATGCCAGCAGAAACAGCAATGGCGTGATGACTGCCGCGACCCAGAAGAGGATGCCGGTGGTGATGAGAAGCAGCGCGCCGCACGTGAAGCCGGCGCCCAGGTACAGCAGGTAGCCGCGCCGGCAGCGCAACAGCAAGTAGGCGGCAATGCACGCGGTGCTCGACCAGGTGAATATCTGGAGCGTAAGGACATCTCCCGGCGTTTGCATAGCAATCTCCCCTGGTGGAGTGATTAGTGATAAGTGATAAGTGATAAGGATTTGGGTTTACCCAACAAGGTAAAGACTTATCATTTACTACATACTATTACTACTTATCACTAATCACTAATCACTACCATTATTCCTTGTTTTGCCATGAATCAGGAGGGCGTTGCCTTCTTTTACGGGACGGGCTGTACTTCCAGATCGACGCGGACGGTGGCGCCTTCCGCTACCGTCAGGCTGGACGGAATGCGCAATTTAACGGTCAGCGTGGTATCTTTGCTGATGTTCGACACGTCGATCGGATCGGTTTTCAGATAGGCGGACTGGAGATCGAGCAACGCGGGATCTCCACTCAGCGTGACTTGATCGGGGCGAATTTTCGCCACACTGACCAGATAGCGCCGCGGTTGCTTATTGAACTCCGGCACTCGGACGGCGACCTTGCGTGTGCCCAGCGTGCCTTTGCCGCTGACCAGACGCACCAGCACGCTCTCCTGCAGCACGTTGGCATCGCTCACGCGATCGCCGTTGTCGTCTATCGCCCGCGGGGCAATCTTCACCCCGCCCGATATAGGCTCGTTCGGGTCAATCGATACGGTGACGTATTTAACGCGCTTCATCGTCGCCGCCGTGCCTTCCACCAGCAAGTCAGCCGGCTGCAGCAGGTATTGGCCCACCTGCGTGCCTACACTCGGCAATACGGTGAAGGACACGCTTACCGGGAAGGATTTCTGTTCGAGTTGCTCCGTGATAATGCTGACAATCGGCGGCTTCCCGGCCAATTTTACCGTCTCCGGCACTGTCACGGTCGTCTGCCGCGGAATCGGCGCGCCGGAGGCGCTGGTGATGTCGCTGACATCGACCTTAACCTTGATCTCATCGGCAACAACCCCGTAGACCGTCTCGGAACGGCCCGTGATGGGGATGCTGACGGTGATGTTGTCCGGATGCAGGCTTGTCCTGATGCCGGACACCTTACCCACCATTTGCACGGGTATGCGGGTCATAACCCGGCGCGCGGTTGGCGCCTCCTGGGAGACGCGGACGTATATCCATAAGAAAATGGCGAGCACGAAGGCCAGGATCAGGGTGGGGCGGTCGATGTTTTTCATTGCCGCACCTCCTCCGTGGGAGCGGGCGTCGTGGTGTTGTCCGCCGTTGCCGTCCGCGCGCCGGACGGCTCGCTGCTCTCTCGCCGCCAGAACCATCTTCCCTGATCAGCCTCCTCCGGCTGGATCAGCATCAGCATGCGCTCTTTAAGCGCCTCGACCGACAGGTTGCCGATGAGAAATCCCTCCAGCGCCAGCGAGATGGCTCCGGTCTCCTCGGAGACGACCACCACCACCGCGTCGGTCAATTCGCTCAAACCGATGGCCGCGCGGTGGCGCGTGCCGTAGGAGCGGGGGCTGTCCTCGCGGCTGGTGAGCGGGAAGAGGCACATGGCGGCGGCGACCTGCTGGCCCTGGATAACCACGCCTCCGTCGTGCATGGGGGTGCCGGGATAGAAGATCGTCTGCAGCAACTCGCTGGATACCGCGCCGGTAATGCGCCGCCCGGTGGAGATGATGTCGTTGAGCCCCACCTCGCGCTCGATGGCGATCAGTGCGCCGATGCGCTTCTCGGAGAGGCGCCGCGCGGCGCGCACCACCTCGTTGATCATGCCCACCGCGTCGCTGCCGTGGGGGGTGCGGAAGGCTTCGCGGATGAAGCGGCCTCGCCCGATCTGCTCGACCGCCAGGCGCAGTTCCGGCTGGAAGAGGATGATGAGCGCGATGACCCAGTTCTGCAGGATGAGGGAGAGGACGGTGTTCGTCGCTTGCAAGTTCAAAAACCGCGCGCCGGTGAGCAGCACGACGAACGCGACGGCGACGAATCCCTTGATCAACTGCATCGCGCGCGTGCCGCGGACCAGGCCCAGCAGGAAATAAATACCCAGGGCCACCACGAGAATATCCACCACATCCTGGACGAGATGCCAGGAAAACGTGATCTCGAATCCGGTTAAAAACCTGTTCATATCCGCTTCCACCGGCCCTCACCCACCGCGGGCGAAAAGGAACACCGGCTCGCGTTAATTTCTCCCTTTCAATCTTACCAGAGTACTCCGGTTGAGTCCAGTTGGTGTCAGTGCATTAAAATCGCAGGAACTGCGATGAAAAACAAGTTGTTGGGTTGTGGGCGAAGCCCGCATTGGTGAGGGATAAGTGATAATTAAAGTGGCGAGTGGCATTCGCCACTCGCCACTTCAATTATCACTCACTCACTTATCAGTCACCTACTGCCGCAGTCTCGGTTGCCGGCAGGTAGAAGCAGAGGATCTGCAGCTCCTGGGTGACGTCCACGTTGCGCACCACTACGTCCTTGGGAGCGTTGATGCGGGTGGGCGCGAAGTTGAGGATTACCTTCACGCCGCTTTCGACCATCTTGTCGGCCACCTCCTGCGCGGCGGCGGCCGGGGTGGTGATGATGCCGATCTCCACGTCCATCTCGGCGTTCAGATGGGGCATCCGCTCGATGTCCTCGATCTCCAGGTCCCAGATCTTGCGGCCTATTTTACTGAAGTTATTGTCGTAAATGGCCACCAGCCGGAAGCCGGAGTCGTGCAGGCCCGTGTAGCCGGCGAGCGCCGTGCCCAGGTTGCCGGCGCCAACCAGCATCACCTTCTGATCGCGGTCCAGGCGCATGATGCCGGCCAGACGGTTGACCAGCGGGGTCACCGCGTAACCGAGTCCGGGCTTGCCGAATTCGCCGAAATAGGACAGGTCCTTCCGTACCTGCCCGGAACTTATGCCGGTGCGGGCCTCGATGTCGGCCGAAGACAGCGTCACCAATCCCTCGAGCTGCGCCACGCGTACGCAGCGAAGGTATAACGCCAGTCTGGCGATGGTCGGCTCGGGAGCCGAACGGCTTATCTGCAAGGTAGTTTCCCCCTTACATGCATTTTTAGAAACCACAGATTTCGCAAACTGCACTGATGATCAGTATAATCTGCGAAATCTCTTCCAGAATTACTTATAACTTCGAACTATGAACTTCATTCCGCCACGGCGGCGGCAAGTGCCGGGCGGGGCAGCAGTCCGGCGCGCTCGACTACGATAGGCACCACGTCCTCCCACATCACCGGCATCAGGTGGATGCCGGCGACGCCGGGCATTTCGCGCGCCTGCCGGATCAGCTCCACCGCGATATTGATCCCCTCTTCCTTCGGGTCGGCGGCCTGCTCCATGCGCGCGCACATTTCCTCCGGCACCATGTTGCCCGGCACGTTGGTCTGCATATGGCGCGCCATGCGCGGCGATTTCAGCGGAGTGATGCCCACCAGAATCTTCGTCTGCTCGTGCAGGCCGCGGTCGAAGGCGCTCTGCAGGAACTGGCGCAGGTAATCCATGTCGAAGGCGCACTGCGTCTGGATGAACTGCGCGCCGGCCTTGATCTTCTTCACCAGCCGCGACACGCGGTAATCGAAGGGCGGGGCGAAGGGATTCTCCACCGCGCCCACAAAAACCTGCGGGGGCGCCTTCATGGGTTTTTCGACTTCGGCGCCGCACTGAAATACGCCATCGCTGACCATGCGGCGGGCGGTCTGCAGCCAGGTGATGGAATCGAGGTCATAGACCGGCTTAGCCATCGGATGGTTGCCGTTGCACGGATGGTCGCCGCTCATGCAGATGACGTTTTTGATGCCGAGAGCCGCCAGACCCAGCAGGTCGCTCTGCAGACCGATGCGGTTGCGGTCGCGGCAGGTCATCTGCACGTTGGCCTCGACGCCTTCCTGCTGCACGATCACCGCGCTGGCGACGCTGGACATGCGCACCACGGCGGTCTGGTTGTCGGTAAGGTTCGCCGCGTCGATGAAACCGCGAATCATGCGCGCGCCTTTGCGCACGACTTCGGCGTCCGCGCTTTTCGGGGGACCCACTTCGGCGGTGACGACGAATTGCCCGCCTTCGAGCAAACACTGAAGATTGCTGCTCATTTCTGCCTCGTGACGGACCCGGGATTCCACTGAATGGACATTAAGGGTCAAAAGATTGTGATTGATTTTACAGACTGGAGGGTTGCGGTGTCAAGGAGAGACGCGGCGGCAGGTGGGCAGCAATACGGTTAATCAGTAAATTTGTAAATAAAGATGATAACTGTCTCCCTGGAAAGACTGCCGGGAACTTTGTAGATTTTATCATTTTTGCACCGCGTACGCACATCACCGGGCTGCCGGGTACGAATTGCCGGGTTTGCGCCTTGACATGTAGCGGTCATTCGTCATGATGAAGTTATAGTGTCATGTCCGGCAACGGCCTGCCGCTCGCGAGGGGCGTGTGGAGAGAGTTATGCTGCACGGAAACAAGGCGGGAGGAGGATTCACCCTGGTGGAATTACTGGTGGTGATGGCAATACTCGCCGTGCTGACGGCGATCATCTTCCCCGTATTCACCCAGGCGCGCGAGAAATCCCGGCAGGCCGTCTGCCTGAATAATCAGCGGCAACTCGCGCTGGCGATTATCATGTGGACGCAGGATGGGAACGAGTGCCTGCCGGAAGTGGAAAATGTGTGGGAAGCCATTGATGTCGCGCCTAAAACACTCGTCTGCCCCACCGCCGGGGGAACGGGCAACAGCTACGTCTACAGCGGCCTGCTGGCCGACCTGCCGCTGGGCAAGGCTCCGCAACCTTCATCGGCCATGCTCACGGCGGATGGCCGCAATCGCGACGGAATTTTCCTGGTGGAGCAGGATTTCGACCCCCGCCATCAGCGGCGCTATATCGCCTCTTACCTGGATGGGCATGCCGCGTTTGCCGAACCGGCGAGTTCATCCGCGACGGAGCGAGAGCTCGGCCAGACCGTCGAAGGATGCGGCAGCGCCAATTTCAACTGGCTGCAATATGCCGGCAGGAAATTCGCCATCGCGTTTCGCTCGCCGAAAACAGGCACGGTGACGCAAATAACGCTGCAGTGGAAGAAGAGCGGCGGGTACGGCGCCGGGACTTACGGGCGCTATTCCTTCGCGCTGCAAACTAACGGAGCCGGCGATTTTCCCTCCGGAACCGCTATCGCCAGCGCGACGGACGTAGATCCGGTGGTGGCGATGGATGGCTGGAACGACGGCGCCCTGCACTTCGATATCTCCGCGAGCCTGGTTGAGGATCAAATTTATCACCTGGTCATCGCCAACACGGACCTGAACCCGGCGGCGAACTGGTCATCGCCCAACACGCTGATGACGCGGGTGCAACCGTGGGACGGCGCCGGCAACCGCGGGGCGGCATATGCGGACGGCAAGTGGACGCCGTGGTCATCGCGCGACCCGGCGCAGCTATTCAATCCCGCGCGGTCGAACAGCGTCAGCGGCTCGCACGTACCGACGATGCTCACCTGGGCGGACGGCGCCATTACGGGCGATCCCTACTACTCGGCGGCAATCGAAAGCGGCGCATATTTTTATGGGATAAAGAAATATGGAGAATTCATCCACTGGGACCAGCCGGACGCCACCTTGGGCAGGATCGGCTTTTCCGTGGGAAAACGCGGCAACCCCGGCACGCTCGATTATCATTTAGAGAAGATCGGCGGCGGCGAAATCGCCGCGGGCCTCATCGCCACCGCCAATCAGGCGGCGGCCATGCCGGCCTGGGTATACGCCACGCTGCCGCCGGGCGTAAAGTTGGAAACGGGCGCGTCATACCGGCTCTGGTTCGCCTCGACGAACAGCTCGGATCGGAACAACTGCTTCTTCCAATATGTTCCCTACGGCGAAAACCGCCCGCCTGAATGGCTGGAAGGCGGATGGGGCGGCACGGCCAGTTGTTACACCTACTTCGAGGCAGGTGCCTGGAAGCTATGGCCCGCGGCGGACTTGAGCTTCAGCCTGCAGTAAGAATTCTGATAGAATGTGATTTCCTCGGCTTACTTGGTAAGGATTACGGCGTCAGGACCGGTGTGATTCAGCACCCCGCGCAGGAACTGGCCGGTGTAGCTGCTTTCGATGTCCGCCACCTGCTCCGGCGTGCCCAATGCGACGATCTCGCCGCCTTTGTCGCCGCCTTCCGGACCCAGATCGATCAGGTAGTCCGCCTGCTTTATCACGTCCAGGTTGTGTTCGATGACGATCACCGTATTGCCGGCGTCCACTAATCGCTGCAATACGCCAAGCAGCTTCTCGATGTCGGCGAAGTGCAGGCCGGTGGTGGGCTCGTCCAGCAGGTAGAGCGTCTTGCCGGTATCGCGCCGCGCCAGCTCGGTGGCCAGCTTCACGCGCTGCGCCTCGCCGCCGGAAAGGGTGGTGGCCGGTTGTCCCATGCGGACGTAATCCAGACCCACGTCAGCCAGCGTCTGCAGCTTCCGCCGGATTTGCGGTATATTCTCGAACAGCCGCAGCGCCTCCGCCACCGTCATTTTCAGCACCTCGGAGATGTTCTTCCCCTTGTAGTGCACCTGCAGCGTCTCGCGGGTGTAGCGCGCGCCTTTGCACACCTCGCACGGCACGTAGACGTCGGGCAGGAAGTGCATCTCGATCTTGATGATGCCGTCGCCCTTGCACGCCTCGCAGCGCCCGCCCTTCACATTGAAGCTGAAGCGGCCCGGCTTGTAGCCGCGCACGCGCGCCTCCGGCGTCTGCGCGAAGAGGGTGCGGATGAGGTCGAACACGCCGGTATAGGTGGCCGGATTCGAGCGCGGGGTGCGGCCGATGGGCGACTGGTCGATGTCGATGACCTTGTCCAGGTGCTCCAGCCCGCGGATCTCCTCGTGCTTGCCCCACAGCGTGCGCGCGCCGTGCAGCCGGTGGATGAGCCGCTTGTAGAGGATATCTTCCATCAGCGTGGACTTGCCGCTGCCCGATACGCCGGTGATGGCGACGAACAGGCCGAGGGGGATTTTCACGTTCAGCTTCTTCAGGTTGTGCTCGGATGCGCCGCGGATTTCGATGTGTTTACTGTTCGGCTTGCGCCGCTTTTCCGGTACCGGGATGCGCCGCGCGCCGTTCAGGAACTGCCCCGTCACCGAATCCGGGCAGGCGATGATCTCTTCCGGCGTGCCCGCCGCCACGATGTGCCCGCCGTGTTCGCCCGCGCCCGGGCCGATGTCCACCACGTAATCCGCCTGGCGGATGGTGTGCTCGTCATGCTCGACCACGATGATGGTATTGCCCAGATCGCGCAGGCGTTTGAGCGTGTCCAGCAGGCGGCCGTTGTCGCGCTGATGCAGGCCGATGGAGGGCTCGTCAAGGATATACAGCACCCCCATCAGTCCGGAGCCGATTTGCGTGGCCAGCCGGATGCGCTGCGCCTCGCCGCCCGACAACGTCATGGCGGCGCGGTCCAGCGTGAGGTAGTTCAACCCGACGTTCATCAGGAAGCCCAGCCGCGTGCGAATCTCCTTCACCACCTGGAAGATGATCATCTGGTCGCGGTCGGAAAGGGTCAGCCCGTTAAACCAGCCGGTCACCTGGCCGATGGACATTTCGGTAACTTCGGAGATGTTTTTGCCCGCCACCGTCACCGCCAGAATTTGCGGCTTCAGCCGCTTGCCGCCGCACGCCGGGCACGGCTTCACGCGCATGTAACCCTGGATATTCTCGCGGTTCTCCTCGCTGCTGGTTTCGGTGAACTCCTTCGTCATCAACCCAACAACGCCCGACCAGCGCGCGTCGTAGACCATCACCCGTCCCACGGTATTGCGGTGTTTTACGCGGAACTTGCGGTCGTCGGGCGTGCCGTGCAGGATAATATCTACCTGCTCCGGCGTCAGTTTGCTGATCGGCTTGTTCATGTCGATGCCCAGACCCTCGCAGGCAGACTTCAACATGGAGAAATACCAGCCGCGGATGCCGCGCCAGGGCAAGATGGCCCCCTCGTTCAATGACAGCGAATAATCGGGGATGATCAGGTCCTCGTCCAGCTCGTTTTTGGTGCCCAGCCCCATGCATTCCGGGCAGGCGCCGTAGGGGCTGTTAAAGGAGAAGGCGCGCGGGGCCAATTCCTCGAAGCTGATGCCGCAGTTCAAACACGCCGCGCTCTCGCTGAAGGTGATCTCCTCTCCGTCAACCACCTGCACGGAGGCAATGCCGCTGCCGATCTTCAGCGCGGTCTCCAGCGATTCGGAGAGGCGGGAGCGGATCTCCGGCTTCACTACCACGCGGTCCACCACCACTTCGATGGTGTGCTGCTTGTAGCGCTCCATCTCGATTTCGTCATTCACGTCGCGCAACTCGCCGTCGATGCGCACGCGCACGAACCCCTGGCGGCGGATGTCTTCTAAAATGGCCTTGTATTCGCCCTTGCGCCCGCGCACCACGGGGCCGAGGATGAGCAGGCGGGTGCCTTCGGGCATCGCCGTAACCCCGTCCACGATCTGCTCCAGGTTCTGCGCGGCGATGGGCGCGCCGCACTGGTGGCAGTGCTGCCTGCCGATGCGCGCGAAGAGCAGGCGCAGGTGGTCGTAAATCTCCGTCACCGTGCCCACCGTCGAGCGCGGGTTGCGCGTGGTGGATTTCTGGTCGATGGAGACCGCCGGCGACAGGCCCTCGATGTTGTCCACGTCCGGCTTGTCCATCTGCCCGAGGAATTGCCGCGCGTAGGCGGAGAGCGACTCTACGTAGCGCCGCTGCCCCTCGGCGTAGATGGTATCGAAGGCGAGGGACGACTTGCCCGAGCCGGACAGCCCGGTGATCACCACCAACTGGTCGCGCGGAAGGTCGATATCGATGTTTTTCAGGTTGTTTTCGCGGGCGCCGCGAATACGCAAATAACTCTGGGCCATGACGCACTATTCTAACACATCCGTGTGCGGCATGTCGCGCAAAATTCACCGTATTGTCGATGATTTAACCTGGTGTTTGCACACTCAGGGACAACCACATCTCCGTATTAACAATGCCAGTTTATGCCTTTTCGTGCTTGGCAACATAATCCTGATTCAATCTCTCAATGCAACCAGCGAGTCGTCGATCCAGCCCTGTTCGTGGCAAAGATTCAGGTAATGGATGATCCGCCGATAACTATATCCGTCCCAGCTCGGGCGGGCGAGCACGATCGGCAGGTAGTGCTGGGCCAGCTCCAGCCATTTCGGGTCGCGAGACATATCCCATGCCGCATAGATGGCATACATATCCATCATACGGCCAATCTGGGTGAAGTTCAGGTAGCCGCGCGCGAATTGTTTTTCCAGACAGGAGAGCGCAAATTGGCGAAGCTCTTCGTCGCCGGTTACCTGCCACAGTTTATGCATCCCTTCGAAGCCGGCGTATTCGCCGTAGCCACTCAGGCAATAATCCGTGCCTGGCGGCTCGTTATTCAGCAACTCGCCGTAGTGCGCCATCTTCTCCCGGTAATAACCGACCAGTTCACGGGCGCCGTCCAGGTAGCGCTTATCCCACGTTGCCTGGTAGCCGGCGACCAGAGCAATGATCGGCCAGCCGATCTCGCGACCATCCTGCTTGACGATTTGCGGTTTGCCGACCATATAGCGAAGGATCCAGTCGCAGATGCCAACCGCCACGCGCCAGGCTTCCCGATCGCCGGTAACATACGCGTATTCGAACATGCCTTCCGTCCAGGTATGCGAAGGCACGCATACGGCGTCCTGGTGATAATCCGTGTGATACGGCGTGCCGCCCATGCGCAGCGGGTCCGGGTCCCAGTCTACCACGTCAACCGTCGAGTTATGCAGCATCTGCGCTGCCATTTTCAGGTAGTGTTCGTAGGAACCCCGGCGGAAATACTCCATTGCGTATTCGTGCCCCTGGTCCTCCTCGTTATTCGCCGCGCTATAGCCGGGAATCGCCTCGCCGTAATCCATTATGCCCGCGTGGTCCAGCGGCTTGCTGTGTAGTTGGAGACTCGAGAGCTTCGTCTCTAATCGTGGATACAGTTGCGGCAGGCAGGGCAGCAGCCGGTCGGCCTCCACCTGGCGCGTCGCCCGCACATAGTCCGGCTCCAGCGTAATGGTCACCGGATCTTGAAATAGCGTTCCCCAGGCGAAGAACTCCCGGCGAATCGCTTCGTTGTCTATCTCTTCGGCAGCAAGGCCGCGGCCAAAAAAACTGAGCGCCAGGTGGTGGGTCTTGGTGACGCCGCGCGGCAGTCGCCACTCGCCGGAGCCCGCCGGCCAGATCTCCAGGCTCAGGCGATTCTCGTCGGCATGTATGCCCTTGGGATACTGCGGCGCCATCCGCAAGAAACTGGCGACCAGCGCGCGCCGGTCGTCGCGGACGCCAAGGAATGGATATACCTGGGCATATCCACCCCCCAGGCGCATGCGCGGCGCATCCGGGCGCAGGAAATGCGGGTACTCGCCGGCATTCTCGGCGAAGGCCGACTCGTCTTCGAGCAAGGTAATGCCCGCGTTCACCAGCGTACCCAGCGCAGTCACCGGGCGTCCGTCCGTGCCCGGTGCAGGAAGCCAGACGCGGGCGTTCTGCCGCAATTCGACCAGTCGGGAAAAATTATCGACGCCGTGAACCTTCTGGCGCACGACTTTCACCGTCCGTTGGTCCATTTGCGTTTCCAGGTCGATCCGATACTCCCGCAACAATACGCCCCGCTCCGGTAATTCGCGGCATATAACTGAATGCTCGACCTTGATATACGGATTGTCCGCGAAAAAGTGCAGTTTCAGCCGATACTCGGTCAGCCGCTCGCCGTCTCCCGCGAACAGGCCGCCATCCCAGCGCACCACCGCGCGCAGGGGGGTCGCCTCTTCGAGCGACAGCTTCGGCGCGGGATCATAGCTTGCACGGAATATCTTGCCGCCTGGCGAAACTGCCATAATATCGCTCCGCCCGCCTTCGATCAGCGGCACTCCATCCGCCGTGAGCGTATGAAATAGCTGAAATTGCTCGGCGCGGAATTCTGCCTCCAGACGACTGTTGGAAACGCGGATGATGGAGCCGGTCTGCTCGACACGCACCGGATGCTCCGGCGCCGACGATGCAAGATCTTCGCCCAGCACAACTGTCCAGTCTGATTTCTCACTTGCGGTAAAACTGCCGAGGAAATCGAGCAGCACCCAGCGGAACGAGCCATCGGGCCAGGTCGCCAGCGGCTGCGCCGCCACCGGTGTTGCCCGCCCCACGGCATCCAGCAAGGCGATATCTGTTGAACTCCGGATTATGCCTTCCGGCAGCGGGAGGCCGAAGGTGAAAGGCACATTCATTAGCAGACGATGGTAGTGGTTTTCCAGATGAAGTGCAGTTCTCATTGCTCCCTCTTCGCACGAGTGATTAAGAGCGCCGCCGGCGCTGGTCGGGCAGGCAAATTGTTACAATCACCTTGATTCGGCGACCAATGGCCAGAACCTGCCAACCCCAAACCTTTCACCGCAGCATTACCTCCCGTATGCCGACGTCACGGCCTGCGTCGCGCATGCGAGTGATATAGATACGGAAGAAGCGCGCGCTTGCCGGGCGCGGCAGCGTAAACTCGGTCGTCATGGCGATGTTGTCGGCCTCTTTGTGCAAGTCTGTCCACTGCTGCCCGTCATCGCTGACCTGGAGCGTAAACTCCAGTGGAGGAAGGTCTTCAAACCACTGAATCTTCACCGCGTGCAAGGTCGTTTGTTGCGGCCAGATCACGCACCATTCGGCGGGTTTCTCATTCTTCACACTCGCTTCGTTCGGCTCATTGCGCCAGTAGCTGAACGCCTGCCCATCAACGGCACGGCTGGGCGCATGCATGTATCCGCCGGTCCCCCAAATTTCACCCTGCCAGGCCAGGTTGTCCGGTTCGGCCGGTTGATCCGGCGCCGTCGGCGCGACGGTGAGGCCGGGATTCGGCTGCGAAGGGTAGGCTTGCGAGTATTCCGGCCAGCGATAGACGAAGGACCGTGGCGTGCTCCATAATCCGTGGAGCCCCTGCTTATTGACGGCGGCAACGCGCCAGAAGTAGCGCCATCGCGGCTGCAGCGTTGCCGCCATGACGTATTGCGTTCCGATCACCCCATCAGTCAGCTCGACGCGATCCCGCGGACGGAAAACGGCTTCACGCGCGATCTCGACGGTATAATGCATTCCCCGCGTGTCGCCGCCTTCCCACTCCAGGATAGGCTGGCCGTCGGCGATGGCGGCATCGGGTACCGGTGCCGTCTGGACGGGGGCGGCCGGCAGCGCAAAGGTAGCGGCGAGCATCTCCGGTGTGGCTGGGATGAGTACCAACCAGGCGCCGAGCGGCGGCACGGTCGCCTGATAGCGGAATTCCGTGCCGGCGCGCAGGGAAAGCGGGCGGCCGGAGCGCTTCCAGTCCCATGCGCGATCATCGAATACCAGCGCGCGGGCGCCGGCCGGCACGACGATGGGCAAGGTGGCATCCAATCGCTCCGGTTTATTACCGAAATTGGCGGCATACAGGCCGATGTATGTTTTGGAGTTGAAAGTCTGTACCAGGGCTTTCACGAAGAGTTGGTCGCTGTGACCCGTATTGATCGCCACGGGCACTACCGGTCCGGTCGTGACAAAAGCGTAGCAGATACGGCGCACCAGCCCGAAGGCGTCGTTGGGCGGCAGGCGGTGGTGCGGCTCCTTGATGCCGACCATGGAGATGTAATCGCCGAAGTTGCAATATTCCTGGCCGGTCCAGCCGAACAGATCGCCGTAGAGCGGATCGACCGTGCGCAGCCGCTTGGTGTGGCCAACGCCGTCGATCCATTCGCCATAACGGCGGACAGACAGATCACGAGTTTTTGTGAGGGATAAACGTGTCGTAATTTTCAAGTCGCGTGGCTCGCTGGCGCCGGTGGGAAGCAGGCTATAGCTGAAGAAGCCATGCAGAAACTGGTATGGTGCGAGAGCGCAGTAGCCGGTATTCCATACGCCGTTTTCCGAGTTATACATCAGCTCGTCGCCGCGAAAACCGGCACGGTAGTCGAAGGGTTGCCCGTTGCCCCAGCGATTTATCTTCGGATCACCCGGCGTCATGTCCTTTTCTGTGCGGCTTAACCGGTAGCGGTTAAAGTCGATGGCCACTTCGGGATAATGGTTTCCCGGTTGCGTTTTATCCGGGTAAGGATACTGCCGGTCGAAGGCGTTTTGCTTCACCGGCAAGCCATCGGAGCCGCGGTCTTCCTCTTCCAACGGCGCAAAATGGGTCATCAAGATGTCGATGATGTCACCCATCGGCTGCCCGCGGCGCAGTGCGGTGTCATAGAGCACGGGACGGAGACCCTGTCGCCAATGATTCATCTCCTGGACGCGCCCGACTTCGGGATTGTATTGCATCACCAGGTCGCGCGCAGCCTTGTTCGCTACATAATAATTGCGTGCCCACAGGTCGCCGTGGACACCATAATCCTTCCACTGCTCTCCGTTTTCGCCAAAACCCTGTCCGCGCGATCCTGTTTGCTCGCACTTGAAATTGTAAAAATCCGTATAAGGCGCCAGGCTGCGGATGAGCGGTTCCAAGATCGACGCATACTTGGCGGAATTATACAGGAAAATGTCGGCGCCGCGCGGCACCAGATTCAGGTAGACCGTCTGATCGTGAAACCCGCCTGCCTGGGTTTCAGGATTTTTATCCACATCGATGAAATCGGCCCAGAGCTGCGGTTTGCCGGCAAATTCCCAGATCGTATAGAATTCCTGGTGGCCCATGCCCCAGCCGAGGGCGTTGTCTTCACACGTGCGCTTCACCGCCCACAGGGAGGACTCCGGGGCGCCCAGCGCTGGTATCACCGCCGGCATGCCTTTGCCGTTGAGCACGCCGAGCAGCGCCAGATCGTAATTCAACCGGTTCGGCTCATCTCCCCACGGATAGCCCTGCGCCCAGACGTTGAAGTCGTAATAGACGGAATTGGCATATTGGGGAAGGCGGGCGCCGTCAAGGGATCCCAGCATGATGCCGTCGATGCGGATTGACGGTTGCGGACCGAGGCGCGCCAGCACAGCATCTTTGCGCACGCCGGTAGTCCAGAGAATCAATTCGTTGTTACCCTGCCGCAGCCAGCACGCCGGGATGACCCAACGTCCCTCGATCGTCGCAAGCGGCGGGCGCATGCCTGGTTTGCCTTTCATCGTATCGTAACGCGTGTCGCCGCCGAAGGCGAAATACGGCGCCAGCCGCCGGCCGTTAATTTGCGCGTTGAGCTGGGTGCCATTGAACGGCGCCTCGACCAACGGCACGCGCAATTCCAGCGACTCCCGTCGCGGGAGCCGAAGGTTAAATGTCTGCCGGCCGCCCGCGGCCAATCGACCGATCGCGGATATCGCCGATAGCTGTCGCGCGCGGAGAGCGCCGCCGAGATCGAGTGAGATAGCCCGATTTCCCTGGGCCGTCGCTGTTGATTGTCCAAATAGCAGGAATAACGGCACAATGGAAAATAGCGTAGCAAGTGTCAGCTTCATCGAATAGTTCCTTTCTGTATGACGGCATCAATCATCCGCAGATAATGCCGCAACCCACCCGCAATTGGTGGATTCACGTTGGCATCCGGTATTCCCCCCTGGAAGTTATCTATGTCTAAATATGCTTTCATTCGGGAACGCTCGATACCGTCTGCCGTGGCGTTCGCATGACTCCGAGCATCATGACGCCTCCGATAACGAATGAGAGAGCGCCGATCAGTACCACAGCCTTAACGCCCAGATGCGGAATCGCATATCCGGCCAGCGGATAAAGCGGTGCGGAGATTAACCCCTGAAAGGCGTAGCGGGAAGCCACATAGGTAGCCCGGTGTTGCGAAGGAGACAATTCGAGCACCGCCAGACCCATCATTCCGTATACAGCGGAACTGCCAAGGGATATCGCGCCGAAACAGCCGACCAGCGCGGCGCCTGTTGGTAGATAACCATACATAACCAGCGCGGCCGCGGCGAGAAGCGCGCCTCCGAAGAGCGTTGGGAGGCGTCCCCAACGATCGCTGATCCATCCATATACCGGCGGACCCACCAGGTTTGCGATGCTGGCGGCGACGAGGAAGTAACCGACGTAAACATCGGGCAATCCACACCGTATCGCCATGGGCATGAGAAACAGGCTGACAGCTCCGAAGCCCGTCATCACGACCGCGCCCCACAGGAATTTGGTAAAACGGCGGTCGCGCCACAATATCGCCATTGACGCGCGGAATCCGGGCGGTAACGCCGAATTCGGCTCCTGTAACCCGGGCAATTCGCGTGCTCTGAAAAAAACGAGATATCCGGCGGAGCAAATAATCGTACCGATGAGAAATGCCCAGGCATAGCTCAGCGGGAAAAAGACGTTTTTCAACAGCAATGTCAGTAGCGCGCTGCCAAGAAATCCCGCGATTCCGGCGGCGAAGCCGGAGACGCCGCTGATGCGACCGCGGTGGCGCGGATAGGTGATGCGGCTGAAGAGATCGACCTGCACCACGGTGACGACCGAGGAAAGGATATTATAAGCGATGGTGCTGATGAATGCGGTTATGATAAACAGTAGAATTGATACCGCCTGGCCTTGGATCAGCAGCACGGCGATCGGGAGCAGAAATGGGGTGAAGCAGACTAAACCATACAAGCCGGTATCTCGCCGTTTGTCCGCAGACATTTTCGCCACATGCACGCCCAGCCAGAGCGCCGGCGCCATAAGGGTCGCAGCGACGTTCAGCCAGCCGATCATCATATCACTGATGCCCATCCGAGCGAACACTGCGGGAAACAGGCTGGATGCCAACAGCGGAGTGCCCATGCTCACCGCAATCGAAAACGCCACGTTCACGGTGGCATTTTGCATCACCACCCGGTGGATAAGCGCTTTGCGCCGCGCTGTTCGTCCGGTCACCCGACCCCGGTCGGCATCATCGTCTGTTATCATGTCGGAATGCTGCATGATGAGCTCTGGACTTTATTATTGTGAAAGCACTTGACAGGTCACTTCATGAATCCTTCTCGACCAGTCGAATGCGCACCATACGCACGCCGGAAATGGGATTGGAGTTCCAGTTCTCGATAAAGGCATGCACATCGTAAACGACCAGGAGTTCATGCAGTCCGGTGGCGACTACACTCAGGTAGTCGCCGGAATCGGTATGGCGGTCAAAACGTTTTGACCAATCTTCCCCTACAATGCCGCGCAGCCGCCACTCGGACGGCACGCCGTTGAGCGCCTGGGTATCGAGTTCCCAGGCGTGCAAGTCAAAGCGCCCCTGCCAGTGCCGTCCGGTGCCGGTGGGATCAATGACAAGGTTTTTGCCGGGCCGGCCATACACCAGAATTAACGAGCCGTCGTCCAACTGCGTCATCGCTGGCCAGGCATAGGCAACGCGGTGTTCCGGCTCGTCTTCCAGGTGAATGGGCTCCGGATGGCTCCAGGTGCGTCCTTCATCCTCCGACCAGGCGTGCACGAGCGGGCCGCCGCGAGGGCCGTTGTCCTCCGTCCGCATTACCACGTAAAAGCGGCCGTCACGCAGGCGCTGCAGCGCCGCTTCGTTCGCCTGTGGCCCCCCTTGCGCGGGGTCGCAGATGACGCCGACTTCATCCCAGGTATGCCCACGGTCGCGGGATTGATAGATCGCCGGGTGGCTCCAGTACCCTACCGCCATCAACCGGCCGTCCGGCATCTCGAATCCGCCGGTAAAATACGGGCCGGAAACGCGGATGTCCTGCGCCGACAGCATGTCGGTGTTGTGGAGGGTATTCCACAACCGCCACCAGCGGTAAGTAGGGCAGCCACGTATCTCCGCAAGGCTGGCACCTCGCTGGGAATGGTTGTGGACGCGCACGAAGTCCTTGCTCGGAATGTCATTGGGACGACTCGGATAGCTCCAGCAACCGAAATAAACCGCATCGCTCGGTGCATTCGGGTCCTGGATGCCGTACGTGTCGATCTCGAACATTTCCCCGTCGGCGAACCCGTGACACCAGGCCTGGCGCGGCACGTTGTCCTGTGGGTTCGTCCATGTTTTGCCGCCGTCGATGGAGCGCATCTGAAAATGCGGCGCGAAGTCGATGTCGAAGTTATATTCGATGCTCAGCATCAGCATGCCGTCGGGCAGGCGATAGAAAAAGGGAAACCAGCGCTCGCCGTAGTGCACGCGCTCGATGGTGACTGGACGATCAGCGATGAATCGCATGATATTTACCTCATTGATATTCACAGACTTCCGGCTCATCAGGCCAGAGCGTACCATCCTCGCTACATTGCCAACGGGGATCGCGATGTTGAGCGAACAGTGTGGCCCAGGTGACCAGCGTATACTCCATATTTCCCTGCGGTGGGTGATAGCGGCACCCACCTTTACACAAACCGTCGGGTTAGGGCGTACGGAGGAGCGTAATGACATCTCGCGCCTTTGGGTGTAATCCCAAACGCAATAGTCTATCGGCCAGTTTATGCTCGCATTCGTCGCAGAATCGCCAGAATGCACAGTCCGGCCCATCTTCCGGTAAGTTGAATAGACGGCAATATCGTTCGCGTTTGGTGTGTTGATATTGTCCTTGCGGCGTGCGAGCATCGCAGCAGATCATCCCACCAATGCGGGCTTCGCCCGCAATCCAAACCTTAAGCGCCATGATCAGCCTTACAACTTGTTTTTTGTGGTAGTTCACGGCGCTTACACAAGACCGCTCAACCACCATGCTTAATCACTTGATCAATTTAAATTACAGATCCACCTCCACCGCAAACAACTGGTGCGGCTTTTCCGGGTCGAGCTTGTCCGCGTAGATCAGCCACTTGCTGTCGGCGGAGAAGTTGCAGTCCACACCTTGGCCACGGAAGGGAACGTAGGTGGTGTGGATGGTGGCCAGCGGCACCATCTCAATTCTCGGGTTTGCCATATCGAACTTCGCGGCGTATACGAAGCTGTGCCCGTCGGTGCCCTCGCCACTCACCAGCGTGCCGTCGTTCGAGCGGTACAGGTGCGAGTGGTAGGAATTGAGCGGATCGGACAGGTAGACCTGCTCCCCCGCCAGGTCGGCGATGCCCAGGCGGGTGAGCGCGAAAGAGTATTCCGCCCAGTGGTGCGTCCTCAACGTCAGATCGTTACGGCGGTCCTGGTAGGTGAAGCCGATATAGTCGGGGTCGGACCACCAGAACTCGTGGGTGATCATCTCGCCGAATTCCTGCCTGCGGATGGGATGGCGGTCGCTGCCGTCCAGGCGGATGGTCCAAATGCGCTGGCCGTGTGCATCCGGCATGTCCAGCGCGTAGCGGATCAGCGTCGGATCGATGGGCGAGGTATCGATATGGATCGGGCTGATACCCTCCGTCTCCAGGATCTTCCAGCACTCGCCATCGGCGATCCGGTAGACCCACATTTCCCCGCAGCGCGGTCGATTGAAGTAATGATTGATTGCCGTTACGTCCTTTGTCGTCGGGATCGGATATTCCTTCAGGTCCTGTTCCGTTTTGTGGAGGATCAGGTGCTCCCCGTCGATGGTGATGTCCTCGATAACGCCCGGCAGGTCGTCGGGAATGTCTGCGTCGAAGGCCGGTTCGCCGTTGGGCAGATCGATGTGCCACAATTGGTGCGCATGACGCTCCTTGCGGTTACACCGGGTATCCGGGTCCTTATGCTGCATGTACCAATTGCGCCCGTCCGCCTCGCGGAGCTTCAAGGAGCTGAAGCGGTGAGGCAGCAGCTCCAGGTCGCCGGATTCCGGGTCGAGCAGCAGGGCTGTTCGGTGCTCGTGCCGCGCCCAGGCCAGCATGCGCCCGTCCGGGAGCTGGCGGAAGGTGCGAAAGTAGCCAAGGTGCGCGCCATTCAGAAAGTCAGTCAGTTGCCGAATCGTCCGTCCGGTCTGCTCGTCAACGAAGGCGCGAACCTGGTTGACGATAAGGGGTTCGGTGATGGTATGTTCATCGGGGAGCGCCATGATGTGGATAGAAACCTCTTTCTTACGTTCTGCGAATCGGTGTCACTGGTCGAGAGCCGCCGAAGCGCGGGAACCGCCTGGTCGGACGCCGATTGCCTGATCCGCGCTATCATTCCACGCGTTGTTTTCACTGCCAACCGTTTGACCCTCATGAAATTGCATTCCTTAGTACTTAGTCATGTCTTCCCATACCGGCAGAGCCGGAACCAATAAAGTGAGCCCGTCTCATAGCCCTCCAGAAAATTTCGACTGCACTTTTCGACCTTTGAAATCTGAAGTATTCTCCGATGGAATCTACCGGGACGACAGGGGTTGTCAACGCCTTCCTTAGGACCGTCTTATCTACTGGTGCAGCGCATATTGAAACCCGAAGTGCCTTCTGGTTATTATTATCGTAAGGTCAAGTGGAAGGTACCATGTAGAAAGATATTATTCTCATGTCGAAAACTACGATGACCGGCAAGCTCGAGGTAACTCTGCTGATCAGTAATATTACTGCTTGTATTCTACCCTACTCATCAGGATGGCGCACATTGCCTTACCACCTGTGCGGCCAGATACTAACGGGTGAGAATCGTGCGGAATTTAAGGATGGAAGAATTATCACCTTCTCGGCCGGGTCGGCATTCTTTATTCCTGCCGGCCTGCGCCACATCCTCTGGAAATCAAGTGAGTTGTTGTGTCGAACCAGTTGGGCGCATTTCCTGGTCTCGGATGGCGTCATCGATCCCCTGGAATGGTTGGATATCCCGCGCCGCATTACCGGACCGGCAGCAGAAAAGATCGGGACAGTATGCGCGGCCTTGTGCCTACCTTGGGATCCGAATTGTATGCCATTGTTGGCGCACCAGGCTCGAACTCAGCAACAACTCTTCGATCTGGTGGCCACCCTCGCAGCGTTAGGAATCGAACATCAACCAATAACCGCGCCAGCGGAACTGATTCGCCTGCATCCGGTGTTACTACGCCTTTATACCGATCCAGCCGCTTCCCTAGATGTAGCGGCCATGGCAGAGATTGTTAATCTGTCTCCGTCACGGTTTCACCAGGTGTTCAAAATATGCCTGGGGATGGCGCCTCACCAGTATCAGCAGCACATTCGTCTAATCAAAGCAAGTCACCTGCTCGTTAATACCAAACTTCCCATTCAGGAGATCGCGCAACGCGTCGGTTATCTCGATCCTTTCCACTTCAGCCGTCTCTTCAAAGCCGCCACTGGCAAGAATCCTCGTCAATTTCGCCAGACGAGCGGCGGTTTGTCGCCATCGCTGTTGCCAGAAACTCACCGCTAATTTTGAAAAAACCAGTGACTTGCGGTAGATGCGTTTTCACGCTACATCGGTCGCGCTGACCGACGTCACCTCGGATACACCGCCTAGCGGAAGGCTGACTCCCATGGCAACCGGAACAATCATGCATGAAATATTCGAGCCGGTTTCGACCCTACTATCAAATCCTGCCTTCATCAGTTTGCGCCGCCTCGGAGCGGCCATAACCTACCGCCGTTTTCAATTTGCCAGTTCTTCCAGTAAGCCTTCCGGTATTGTCGCCTCGTAAACTTGCGGGATGCCGGTGGCATCCGAGTTGAAAATGACATGCTTGTTGTCGGCGGTGAAGTAGGGATGCGGGTGGGTGTATTGCGGGCCGCCGCAAGACGCGCCCGACTCGACCAGCGCGCAATATTTTCCCGTGTTGATGCTCCCGACGAGCAACGGCACCGAGCCGGGCGGACCGTCGCGGTAGCTGTCGCAGACGAAGAAGCGCCCGCAGCGGGAGACGGAAACGTGATTGATGATGTGTCCGTCGGCCGGCAGCGGGATCGGCTTGTCCTCGTTGGGATCGGCGATGAAGAGCGTGGTGCCGGCGTATTCCGGGTGAGCCCTCGTGTTATCGCCGGTGGAGAAGAGGACGCGGCCCGTGTCCGCGATGAAGCATTCATGCCCTGTTGCGCCGGCGGTCCACGGTTCCCCCACCGGCAGCGGTCTCCGGTTGCCGCCGTTGGCGTCGATCAGGAAGAGCGACGCGCCCAGCGGCCCGACGTTGCGAATCCAATTGCCTTGCTCGTCCACCAGCGAGCCGCGGTTCCACTGGATGAGGATATCCTTGCCGGTGACAGGATTATACTGCACATGCGGGTTGGAGATTTCCGGGTCCTCGTGGATCACCTCCCACTCACCACGTGCGATGTCTAGTCGGGTGATGCCGAACATCTGTAGCCCAAGGCGCGTGGGACCGACCAGGTAGCGGAAATCGGGCGACACCGAGCCAAAGGTGCCCACACGCGGGTCGTCATGTGCGCACTCATATAAATCTTCCTTCTCAAAGGTGAGCAGCGAGACGCATCGGAGAACGGCCCGCTGCTCCTCGCGCGTCCAGTAGTGCAGCCACTCTTTCCACGCGGAAGTACAGACGCCGATGCAGCGACCCAGCGGCTCGACCAGCGCAATCCGTAACGACGGCAGATCGACCACCAGCAGTGCGAAATCTCCGCCGAACGTCCAGTCCGGCGAGCGAACCACCGCCACCCGCTGCCCGTCGGGCGAGCTGTACGGTTGCTCGCAGTAGATATTGTTGTTGATCATCGGCGACGAGGTGAGCTGGTGGACGATCCAGTTGCCGTCCCCGTCCTTTTTGCGCCCGATCGCTTCGTACATCCATCGCGGCATGGGAAGCCTCCTTTCAAATCGGTTCTGCCATACTTATTGTAAGTTGGTGCGTGCCATTCAACCGGGCGGATACAGTGCACGCTCCATCCTGGCCGCGGCGCAGACGGAGCAGCCGACCGTCGAGTTCCACTTCGCTAATGGCGCTGCCCAATCCTGCAAGCTGGAACTGGTGCCGGCCCGGTTCGGCTGCCAGATCGATAAGGCAGACGTTGTCACGCAATTCCATGCCGTCGATACGCACCATGGGATCATGTGGTGATATGAGAAGTCGCGACCCGACCCAGGCGATGCGCAGGCCGCGGCTTTCCACCCGCAACGGCACGCGCTGCCCGCGCACGATAAGCGTGGGGATTTGCGGCTGGTCGTAAAAGCCCATATTGGCGATATATACCACCGCCGTCGCGTCGCGCATGCCGGCGTCATCATACACGGCATAGGACACGTGTGAGCCTTCCAGCGCAATGTCGCCCTGCTCGGCGTTGACGATAGTGTGCAGGATATCGGTGAGCAGCGCCGGCATGTGTGGGCCGGGATAGCACCAGGTGGTCAGCAGGTAGGCCACGCCGCTACCCAGGCGGTGCTGCACCAGCAGCGGCTGCCCGGCGCCGGCATCGGCCAGCCCATCCGGTCCGGACAGATCGACCGACTCTGCCACCACCTCAGCGCCGGCCAGCTCTACGCGAGCCAACGGCGCACCTTCCAGGTAGAGCGCCGCCGCCGGGAAAGGATACGGTCCGGGTGGAAGAGCGGGCACGAAGCGCACGTTCTCGGCCACCTCACCTTCGCCGGTTACCCGCACGCCGAACAGCTCACACAGGTCGCCGTCGTGGATCAGTTCCAGTTCAGGCCGCCGGTGCGCCTGCGTGCTCAGGTGCGGCAGGCTCATCAGCAGACGTCCGCCCGCGCGGACATACTGCGTCAACTTGTAGTAAACCTCGGGCGTCATGGTATTCCACCCCAGGAAGACCAGGCACCGGTAGGTTTGCAGCACTTCCAACGGCGCCTCTACCGGCACGATATCCACCTGCCCGTAAGGCGGTGTGCCGTGCCGCGGGAAACGGATGGGATCCTTCTGCCAGTAATACAACTCCGCCGGCGTATACCAGGATTCCGCATCATGCACGGCGCGAAGGAGCTGCCAGCTCTGCTCGGCATCTCCCACCTCCCAACCCGGCTCGGCGACGCTCCAGACATGCGTCTGTTGATTGCTGAAGCAGAAGCCGTCAAGATGACCCAGCATGAAACCCAACGCCACCCGCGGATTGCCTGCGGGCCGGTGCTGGAACTGTGTCAGCCTGGTGAAATCGCGCATTACTTGCCGGACGTTCGCGCAGAGCGGATCGTCGAAGTCGCGGAACTCGCGCTCGCCGTCGCGGAACGGCGGTCGGGCTTTTTCGCTGAAAAAACCACTTGCCGAGCTGTAGACGTGGAATGGCGAGTTGATATTGTCGAAAAAGCCGGCGCCGGCCACGTAAAAGTAGTGATAGGCGATCCGCAGGCGGGCCGGGAACGTCTCGTCGAGCGGCGCGCGAAACCAGCCCATCGCCAATCCGACACCCCAGTAAGGCGACTGATAAGCGCGCGCGGCGCCGCGCGCGGCCGGAAGACCCCCGGTGGGATCGGACGGCACGAACTCGAGGATCGGCACTTCCACCCCCAGCTCCATCGCCAGCCGAAACTGGATCGTCGCTTCGACGGTGGTGGTCAGTGGCAAACCTGGCTCTAACGCCTGCCGCACCTTCTCGCGATCCTTTTCAACAAACCAGTCGTGCATCGTCTGCAGCGTCATCGCCGCCGGCTCCATGCCGTGTCGTTCTTGCCAGTAACTGTAGGGTTGGCCGTTTGCCAATGCACTGGTGTTCTCTCCCAGCACGCACGAGTGCACCAGGTATTCCCCGCCGATGCGCTGCACCTCCCGCAGCAGACGCTCCGCGGCGCCGGGATCGCTCTCCGGGCCGTGAATGATATATGATGGGCACTCGAAGTATAACCCGAGCTCGCGGCACAGGCGCACTTCCTCCAGCAGCAACTCCTCCGGCAGTGGCGAAAACACCATGGGCGATCCCATCAGCGGCAGGTTACGCGCTTTCGGCACTTCATCAATCTGCGCCGCCCATTGCGGATAGCGGGCTTTCCAGATGGCGCGCTCTTCCTCGCTGTTACCGACGTGGAAGGTGGCAGCCAGCCCGACAAAATTGCCCAGGCCCAACTCCTTGACCTGCCGGATGCGCGCCAGGTGATCCCACGGCTGAACGAATTCGAGCCCCGGGCCGGTGATGATCTCGCCGGCGCGGCGCGCTCGGTGGTATGCGGATGATCGCATGGTATAACCTCCAAATCAGGTTGCGGGTATGAAATATGCGCGGCTCGACAAGTTCACCCGCGCATCGAGCAGCGCGGTGACGATAACCTCGATCTCATTAGTTACTGGTATAGCCGGTAATGCGGCTCGCCAGGCTTGCCAGGCGGCCGGATAAGTCCATTCTCCCATCACCGGTATCAGGGGAAGGGAGCGATTATCGATTTGTGCTTCGGCGATCAGGAAACGACCGACATTATTGATTGATAGAGCGCG
>Ga0172375_10000664_pt1 | contig 55219 bp, 62 predicted proteins | sample LakKiv1m_FD_114537 | JGI IMG/M metagenome (GOLD analysis project Ga0172375, IMG submission 114537) | Freshwater microbial communities from Kabuno Bay, South-Kivu, Congo - kab_092012_11.1m | ecosystem: Environmental > Aquatic > Freshwater > Lake | place: Democratic Republic of the Congo...
TCACAAAAAATCACCTCCTTTCTTTGCGGATTGGTGGTGATTTTATTTTATTCTAAAGTATTAATTTAATGCTAACGCTTCAAACGCACACACTCGCTAACGCGAGTGGTTTCTTTGTAAGTACAAAAAAGGATCAGGCGCAAACTAGTTTACACCTGATCCCTATATAGCTTATTCGCCGATTTTAAGCAAATTACATTCCGGGGAAACCCAAACCGCCAGCTACATCCTTCATTTTTTCTGCAGCCACCGCCTGTGCTCTGGCAATCGCCTGAGAAATTGCATTCTTTAAATCTTTTTCAAGCTCTCTTTTATTTTCCGGTTGCAACGCTTCTTCGGACAAATCAATTTCCGTTAAATGTTGTTCGCCGTTAAAAACTACTGTCACCCAGCCGTCGTTGCTGGCTGCTTCAACTTCAATGTCTTTAAGTTCTTTTTGAATTTGCCTCGCTTTTTTTTGCAATGCGTAGAGGTCTTTCATTTTGCCAAAATCAACCATTTTTCTCCTTTACTTTAATCAATGCCTGCTAAATATTTTGCTTAACGCAAAAATTATGATACTTAAAATCAGGCAGAAAATCAATAAAATTACGACTGTGTTTAAAAGCAAAATTGCTTTATCAATCGGAACAAAGGACAATGGCAGATTCAAATGGGCAAATCGAATCAATAAATAGAATCCCGCAATTAATAATATTAAAATAAGAGCGATATTTTTAATATCCTGGCGGCTGGGCGTCATTGTGACGGCGATGGAGAGAGCAAAATATAGTACCAACCAATTTTGATAATTTGAAAAATTTATTTGATTCTTTAAATTGTTAAGAAAAAGTATGATGTCTTGAAATGACCAGCCGGTCCAGTTGAAATCCGTTTCTTTGATCCCCAACCATTTGGCAATAGCAAATATTGCCCCAATACCGAACGCAAACGGAGCCAAAGAAATCAAGATCGGGCCCAATACCGGAATCTTCGATTCCGTATGTTCAACACTTCCACCTTCTTTATCAAACAGAGAAATCTTTGTTATTTTCGCTCCGGTTAGCAAGCAAAAAAGAGAATGGGATAGTTCATGTAAAATTATTCCCGGCGCAACAAATATACGATAACCTTTTCCGAGAACTGAACCGGATAAAAGAAGATTAACAAAGTATGATAGCGTAATAACAGCAATCAACAAAACTAAAAGCCTAAGCCAAGAAGAAGATAAATCGAAACTATTATTCGTGGCAAAATAATTTAAGAGTTTATGCGTATATCCAGCTATTTTTTCCACCCCTCCCTTTCCAAAGATTCTAATCTTTTATTTTTTTAAGTTCCGCTTCAATAAAGCCATCTAAATCGCCGCTTAAGACGGCTTCAGGATTTTTTGATTCGAATTCCGTCCGATGATCCTTTACCATTTTATAGGGATGCAAGACATAAGATCGTATCTGGTTCCCCCATTCCGGCGAAGAAAAATTACCTTTTAACTCATCAATTTTTTCTTTATGCTGTTCGAGCATCAGTTTTGTTAAACGGGATCGCAGCACTTTCATGGCCGTTTCCTTATTCTGCAATTGACTCCGTTCGTTTTGACAAGAGACGACAATGCCGGTGGGTATATGGGTGATCCTCACAGCCGAATCGGTTGTGTTTACTGATTGGCCTCCATGACCGCCGGAGCGGAAAACATCGACTCGCAAGTCTTTGGGATCAATTTGCAAATCGGTTTCCGCTTCAATTTCTGGCATCACTTCAACTAACGCGAAAGAAGTTTGGCGTAAAGCTTTGGCGTTAAACGGAGACTGGCGGACAAGCCTGTGAACGCCCGATTCTCGCTTGAGTTCACCGTAGGCATAAGACATTTTTACCTCAATTGTTGCGCTTTTTATACCCGCTTCAGTCCCCCTAGATTCATCAATAACGGAAGCAGAGGCATCTTTATTTTCCGCCCACCGCAAATACATCCTAAGTAGCATTTCCGTCCAGTCCTGCGCATCAACACCGCCGGCGCCGGCATAAAAATTAATGATCGCATTATGATTGTCATATTTCCCCGAAAGAAGCGCCTTTGTTTCCAGTTTATCGATCTCCGGTTTTAAAGAGACTAGATCCTCCTCTCCGGCGATGGCCGCTATTTCTTCTAATCCGGTAAACTCCCCCACCTCGGATTGCAATCCTTTCAATTCACGGCTAAGTTCGGTTGACTTTTTCTCGTCAAGCCAAAAATCAGGCTCTCTCATTTCTTGTTCAATTTGACGAGACCGTTCTTTCTTACCTTCGATATCCAAGATTTCTTTAAGCTCCGAGAGCCGTTTCTTTATATCCATATATTTTATTCTATCACATTGCCGCAAAGTTATCATTTAAATACTTCTTGTTCAACTTTTCTCAAAATTATCGACGATCGTTCATAATTTTGAGAATTAACAAAAATCCCCCAACCGAAGCTGAAGGATTTTTGCGCAAACAATGTCTAATAAGTTAGAATTTTGCAATTTTGAGCTTTTTTCGAAGCTTAAGGTAAGTACCGCAAAGGACAATGGCCGTTGCTGCCAACAAGGAAATAATCACATTGTCGGCACCTGTTACGGGCAATTCCTCTTCAGCGGGAGCAACGATACTAAATTTAACAATAGTCGTTGCCGTGCTTGTCAAAACCTCTTTGTTGATGTGCAAAAAGGCCGTATTAGTTAAGGTTTCACCATTAGCGACACCTTGACTAACTTTTACTTTGAAGCGGACTTCGGCGACATCATCCTTAGAAAAACTTCCCAAGGCGATACCGTCGCCAGTGATACCGTCGGCGATGTTATCAAAGGCGCCGCCATTTTTGGCAACATAAGTTGAACCTTTGACATAGCTAGTATTAGCAGGAATTGTATCGGTTAAATACAAATTCTCCGCTTCACCAGCACCACCATTATTTACGATAACGCTGTACTCAAGAACATCGCCGGGTTTGGCGTAATTCTTTTTGACAAAAGCAGTTTCGCCTTTTGTCAGATTTCTGACAGTTTTGTTAATCGTCAACTCTGGTTGAGCAACTCTCTCGGATTTAACCAAGAAAGTTACATAACCAATGTAGGGCCAGCAACCTTCAATAACAAGTTTACCGTCCTTTGGCAATCCAACGATAATTCCGTTAGAAGTAATTTCGTTGCCGGTCTGCCCAAGAGGCAGAGCCATTTGTGACGAACTCATACTAACAAAATTTGGAAACCACTTTACAGAACCGGGAACCAAAGAAAGCTTGGCTTCTTGGTCCAGATTAAGAGTCAAACCGCTTTTTCCTTCCAAATGAAGATTTCCATTATCATCTTCAATGTAGGTGTCAGTGATTGTATCAGCGTTATCGGCCGATATTGAACCGGTTATGACTGCAGCATTGTTTGTGGTCTCGTTTGGTATCGATACCTTGATTCTGGTGTTCTCTGCGGCGGTATTTATATGACCGTTATGGTAATAAATAATACCGGCAAATGTGTCGCCAGCTGTACCAGAAACAGGATCCGACCAATCCTGCTGGTTCGTTGTTCTGTTTGCACCCCGAAGCAGTTCCCAGTCGCTTTCTAAAAAGTTAAAACGAGGAGAACTTTCTGTTGCTTTTGCCGGGATAGCAAACGCAAAAGCCTGTACCAAAATGGCACAGCTCAAAATCCAGCCCAAAGCGGACTTGAATTTTGACTTTTTTGTTTGAGAGATTTCCATTGTGGCTCCCACTTAATTACTAAAAAACAATAGACTATTTGATCGCTAAATCAAATATTAATTATTACAAGGCGTGTCTATCGCCGCCGAAGACATTATCAACTTGTAATGATAATAGCTTCGGGGCGAGGACCTACCACACACAAGGTGTGATAGGTCCCCACGGATAATTTTCCTCCTTCTGCCGCCAAATTTATCGGCGGCGGGACATATCCGCCGAACTGGGCGGGGGGTTGATCGGGTGATGCCCGTCGGGGCCGGTTTGATCCGGCGGCAACGGTCCGCAATTGTCCGGCGGGGGGCCGGGCGGATGAGGCGGACAGATCCGCTGGGAGCGCGGCCGCTCCCAGTACCGGAAGAGGGACAGAGTCACCTCTTCGCGGTTGCCGTACACGGTGTACGGCATTTGGCCTTTGACGAGCGCCGACTTGCCAAAGGCAAGCGGCTCTCTGATGACGACCGGTGAGTATTCAACATACTCGACCGGTTTGGGCCGGGGCGCCGGTCCGATCGGCGTGATGCATGGGAGGGCCGGAGCCGGTTTTGGTTTGACAACCGGCGGGGGGGGAGCCGGTGTCTGACACGGTGGGATGGGTACCACCGTCTCATGGGGAGGCTCCGCCGGAGGCGGACAGGGCGGCTCCACCTTCGGCGGCGGGATACAGATCGGTTCGAGGACAACGAGGTTGTCGCAGGTCTCGAACCAGACCCACTCCTTTCCGCATACGGTCAGCGACCTCGCCCAACGGCCTTTGACGCCGTCATACCCGGTTACGAGGGGGTCCTCGTCACAGGGGTAGAGGCGATGGCCAAGCTGGCCGGAAAGGTATATCCAATAATTCGTCCCGTGACGAGTCACAGGGACGAACTTGCGGACGAGTTTCCCTTGGGCGATCGCTTGCACGATCGCCGCCTGCTCATCCGCAGTCATCAGTCCGTGCCGCACGTAGTACGGCAGCGTTCGCTGAATCCCATGTATGACGGGCTCGGCAAACGCATTGTTGACCATGAGAAGCGCTGCTAGCAGCGCCATGATAACTATCCTCATCGTGTACCTCCCTGAGGGAAGGTGTAGACCTGCATCGGCATATTCGGAATAATACAGATCTCCAACCATTCACCCCAGCACTTGGTCGTGCAATCGTAGACCCGGAACCGGAAGGTTCCCTCGTTGCTCATCGCATCGAAGTGGACCCGGTCAATCCCGGCCTTGAGTGAATACGGGCCCTTTTGGGGCTTCAGGCCATTGCAGTCCTGAACTTGGTAGTACCACCAATTCTGAACGCAAGTGACCTGCACCTCAATGGGCACATTGACTGGACAAGGAGGCTTCACCGGAGGTGGCGGCGCTTGTGTCGCCACCGATACCGTCGGCTTCTCTTCTACTTTGCGCAGGCGCGCATCCAGCATCGCCCGCGCTTCTTGCGCCGTGATCTGGTTTTTGGCCAGCATATCTAGTATGTCGGCCTGACCATTCAACGCGGCGTAGAGCTCAGTAATCTGCGCATCTTGCTGGGCATCCTTGCTTGTTTTTCCTGAGGCCAGATCATAGGCCTCATCGGCGCGATCATACGCGCCGTCCGCCCGTTCACGAGCTGAGTTGGCGTTGTTATCCGCCTCTGCTGCCGCTTTGCGAGCTGCTTCATCCTGATAGGCGCCGGTCGACTTGTCGTCGGCGATGAGGCGTGCGAACACGCGACCATTGCCGCCGTTGCCGGCACGCGCAAGAAGATCGGTGACATATTCAACCGACGGCTTTTCACATCCTGCCGGCCATTCTTCTGTCGTGAAACGCAATTCGTTGACCAGACCGACACCCGGCTTTGCCGACTTCCAGTGGAAGATCAGAAGGAAGGTGTGATCCTTCCGCTTGGCGTCACGGACAATGACGTAAAACCTGAGACAGTGAATGTCCGTCCCGCTTGCAAGCGGGATTTCGGCGTAGAAACGACCGTTTTCATCTCGACGCAGTTCCACCAGCCCGGGAATGGGTTTAAAGTGGAAAGTATCGGATTTCCGGTCGTAAATCGCCTCGATTTTCTTCTCCAGTTCAGCCTCACCGACAGCGACCGCCTCTACAGGCAGGTTCTTCGTGTCGATGTTCGGGTAGACCTTCATGGTCGCCCCAATGCCGGTCGGGAAAACACCGGCATATTCCCCCATCTGACTGTCGTACTGCCATACAGTCGCATTGCAGTAATCAACTTTGAATTGGGGGTCGCCGGTGGCGATCTGTTCCGAGGGTTCGGAGCTGTAGACCGGGGCCGAAACCCCAGCGCCGCTACCGTTAATACCGGTATTGGCGAGAAGTCCGTCGGCATAAGCGCCGGTGCTGACCGCAATGGCCAGCGCAAACAGGGCCGCGATTACGGCCAGCCTTTCCAACATGCGTTTTCCTCCTCTTCCAAAAATGTGGTGTACCTCTCGCCGCCGGGCGAGAAGGTACCCGGTTGCGAGACTATGAGGCGAATGATTTCGCCTGCAAGAGAGATTTACGCATTCCCTCATTGCAAATGACATCAATCATATTGCTGTTTGCCCCAAACAAAGTTGAAAGGCAAATGATATCTCTCACATTTTAAGCGTTTTTGCTTGATCCGAATTTATTAAAGTTGATCAAGAAGCTTCCGCTTAACTATCAATTTTGTTAATTTTTACATTAGCTCTTTTCAATGCCGGAATTTCAAGACGATCGTCGTAGATTTCCGACTTTTCTATTTGTTTAAACCCAACCAGGAAGAAGGCGATAAGCGGAAGAAGACGGCGTGGCCAGGCCCATTTATTTTATAGAGCCCTCAATGCCGGCCGGCTTATAAGCCTAACGCTTGAATGTCCCCAAATCCCAGTCGGATTTAAGCAAATAAAAAGAGGATAACCAAAAATTGCGGTTCCCTCCCTGCCTTAGCGATTGATATCCAATTGCTAACTGCAAAAATAATAGCACTTTTCCTTGACATTGTCAAGGGTTAATGTGCTAATAATAAAAGACTTGGGAGATCATCCTATACCAATTAAAATAATTGACCTTCAAAAACTTTAGACAAACCTCAACGAGTGATTATTGAGATTTAACTAATTTTGCCTCAATTATATGAATGAAGATAATTGCCAGAATCTTCTGCCAATACTACAAAGGCTTGATCAACTTACTGATCTGATCAATATTCGTGATTGCAACTGCCTGCTTCCGATATGATTTTGCGTCCGGAAATCCGGCTAAATACTTTAGCAAATGCTTGCGAAATTCGATAATGCCAAATTCTCCCTTTGTTTCGAAAGATAATCTGGCGTGCTTTAAAATAAGCTTTTTGAGCTCGTCTTGCGACAATTGTGCTTCAGAAAAAATCCAAGGCTTGCCAAAAGCAGCCTGACCGATAGCAAAACCGTCAAGCGAACAGCGTTTAGTGTTAGGCGTAAACAAAATTTTTGCATTTCCCTCCTTAACCGATTTAACACCGCCGTTTCCGATAACGATTAAGTCAGGCAATAAGGTTTTAATCTTGTAAATATTTTCCCATTCCGCTTCGCCGGCAAAGCCTTGCTTATAAGTACGACCGTGAACGATAATGGCGTCAATTCCCGCCTTCACCAAAACCGGCGTGAATTCGAGTATCTGATCTTGTTTATCCCAGCCAAGGCGGGTTTTGACAGACACCGGCAAATTGGTATTATCTTTTACTGCCTTCACAATTTCCGCTGCTAGTTTTGGATATTTGATAAGCGCCGCACCGTGGTCGCTCCCCACGACTTTTCTGGCGGGGCATCCCATATTTATATCTATTCCGTCCGGTTTTAAGTTTTTGGTTATCCAATCCGCCGCGAAAGCAAACTTTTCAGGATATTTGCCAAAAAGTTGAATTATTAACGGGCGTTCGTTATCACAAAATTTTAAGAGCTCTAAAGTGTCGTCTCTTTCCCCCTTTTTGCTTTGCCATTCCCCTTTTTCGTTTCTTATCCAGTTCTTTGCTTTATAATAAATCGCATCGGCAGAAATTAATTCAGAAATAACAAGATCGGCACCAAATTCCTTGCAGATTTGGCGAAAAGCCGAGTCGGTATAACCAGCCATCGGCGCTAATACTTTAATTGGTTTTTGAAATCGTTGCCAAATGTTTTTCATTGATTTTTTTAGTATTTCCAGTATTATAATAAATACACCCAATGGTTATAAATTGGATGACGGCCCGCTCTCCCTTTTGTCCCGCATCGTGGAACAGGGAGAGCATTTTTATTTCCGAGTTATCCTAAAATCGTTCTCTTTTAGATCCTCAACCAACCAGCCGCGATCGGCAATTTTATCTCGAAGTTCATCTGATTTTTGATAGTCTTTTTTTTCTCGCGCAGATTTTCTTTCCTCGGCCAAATTTACAATCTCTTTCGGTATTTCCAAAGCTTTAAATAAATCCAAGCCCAAAATTTCCTCGTCCCATTTTTTAAGCGTACCTTTTTTCTTGGCCATCGATTTCTTTTCGTCTTTTACAAGCTCCCAAACAATTGCGAGCGCTTCCGGCATATTTAAATCGTCATTTATCTTACTCATAAATTTCTTATCATAGATCTGGCACAATTCCGATTTTTCGCCGGATATCGATTGCGCAAAATTTATCAATTTTTCTCGAGCGTTTTTAGCCGCTTCCAAGGCGTTCCATGTAAAATTCATCTTTGAACGATAATGCGACCCGATAATCAGATAACGAAAATCAAGCGGATTAAAACCTTTCGCTTCAATATCTCCTAGATTGTAAACATTACCCAAACTCTTTGACATTTTCTTGCCATCGACAAGCAAATGCTCGTTATGAACCCAAAAATTAACAAATTTTTTGCCGGTTTTGGCTTCTGACTGGGCAATTTCATTTTCATGATGGGGAAAAATGTTATCAACTCCTCCGGTATGGATGTCCATAGTCTCTCCGAGGGTATCCATCGACATTGTCGAACATTCGATGTGCCAACCGGGACGGCCTTTGCCCAGTTCTGTTTCCCAAAAGATTTCTCCGTCTGATTCGTCCCAAGCTTTCCAAAGAGCAAAGTCGGCAGGATTTTCTTTGTCATATTCATCCTGATTAACTCTGGCGCCAACAAGCAATTCCTGATTTTCAATTTTTGACAATCTGCCGTAATCTTTAAATTTTTTAATCGAAAAATAAGTCGATCCATCCGGCGCACGGTACGCAAACCCCTTTTTTTCAAGATCAAGAATGAACTGAACCATTTTATCAACATAAGCAGTTGCCCGAGTGATCACATCCGGAAGAAGAATATTTAGTGCTTCTAGATTGTTCAGAAATAATTTTTCATACTCCGAGGTCAATTTTTTGAAGGCCTCAAGCCGGCCTTTGGCACGGCCGATAGTTTTGTCGTCAACATCAGTAATATTCATTACCCTTTTTACTTTATAGCCGTTTGCAATTAAACTGCGATAAAGCAAATCGTCGCAAATGTATTTTCTTAGATTTCCAATATGGGCGATATCATAAACGGTCGGTCCGCAAGTATACATCCGAACGGTTTTCTCGAAAATTGGTTCAAACTCTTCTTTTTTTTGGGACAGAGTATTAAATATTTTCATTTGTTTCCTCGTCAATTCTGCCTCTATCCTAGCATAAAATAAACGCAAAGGTATATAGCCTTAGTGCAAATAAAAACAGACGGTCAAAGCCGTCTGTTTCTTGTGTTTGTCCAAGTTAAAAATTACATCGTACTATATTGCTCCTCGCCATCTGAATACCAGTTTACTGCTTCGGGATCGTCGTCAAAGTCCATCACCGGAATATCGTTTTGTTCCTCCTCGGAATCATTTGAAAATTGATAATCATCCCCTTTTGGCTTTACAAGTTGGCTTCCGCATTCCGGACATTCACCCTCGCCAAATCCCACATATCCGCAATCAATGTTTGGACATGCGAATTTTTCAACTTCCCTCATCTTGCCTCTTTTTGTTTTAATTTTTAATAACTGAGTGGATTGTATCGATCCGAAGAGTTTTTTGTCAATAAAAGTTATCCACCATTCTGGCAATTGGTTGGTTTTAGCAATCCTAACGCCATAATTTAATAAATTAAAGATTGAAAATCGCCAATCAATCCCTTATTTAGGAATTTAAATATTAATAAATTAGGACTTGATTAGAAATTAGAAATTAAGAATTAAAAATTCCGAAAATCGCCCGATTTTCGTTAGTATTCTCTTCTTCCTTCAAGCGATCGTTTGAGCGTCACCTCATCGGCGTACTCAAGATCGCCGCCGATCGGCAATCCTCGGGCAATGCGAGTCACTTTAAGCGATGGATTGATGTTCAAAATTCGGTCCTTGATATAAGCAGCAGTGGCCTCTCCCTCAAGATTAGGATTCGTCGCTAATATGATTTCATGGATACTTTCTTTCTGTAAACGGTTAAGGAGCTGCTCTATTCTTAAATCCTCAGGGCCGATCCCGTTTATGGGCGAAATAACACCGCCGAGGACATGATAAACACCGTTAAAACCAAGCGATTTCTCAAGAGCAATGACATCAAGCGGTTCTTCGACAACCATAATGATTGACTGATCTCGTTTGTCATCGCTGCATATTCGGCAGGTTTCTCGATCAGAAATATTAAAACAATGATCGCAAAAAACCAAACTGTTAGATAGATTTAATACCGCTTCTCCCAAAGACTTAACATCGTCTTTTGATTTTGTTAAAAGGTAAAATGCCAACCTTGCCGCTGTTTTGGGTCCGACACCGGGAAGCTTGGAAAATTCATCTATCAGATTTTGCACGGATTCTGGAAGCATGCAATAATTCTTAATTTTAATTTTTTAATTATTTTGGATTTTTAAGCTCTAATTTTTAATATTTAATATTTTGAAATTAGAGATTGATTAGAAATTAGTAATTAGAAACTTTGCAAAAAACCTAAGATTTTTGCGCTGGGTTCTCCCATGTTGCATAATCGCACTTCGGATATCTCGAGCAACCCCAAAAAGGTTTTCGGCGTTTAGTATATTTTTGGATAATTTCGCCCTCGCCGCATTTCGGGCATTTGAGTCCGGTTTTCCCAACGATCGTTTTTGTATTTTTACATTTCGGATAATTCTCGCAAGCCAAAAATTTGCCAAAACGACCTTCTTTTAGAACCATTTGGCCCCCGCACTTTTCGCATTTCTCCGAAATCGCTTCGGCCAAACTTTCTGTCGTGCCTTTATCCGAAATTATTTCTCCCTCCTTCTTTTCTGCACTTGTTTCCAACGGGCTTGAATATTTACATTCCGGAAAACCGGAGCAGGCTTTAAATTTACCAAAACGCCCAAGTTTAATCACCAGTTGCTTACCGCATTTCGGGCATTTTTCTTCTAAAATTTCTGTTTTAACGACATCTTCTTTGCTGATCTCTTTTTGTTTTTCGGCCAGATTTTTTTCAAACGGTTTATAAAACTCATCGATAACTTTGGTCCAATCCATCTTTCCGTCGGCAATGTCATCCAGCTCGTCTTCCATTTTGGCTGTAAATTTATAATCGACGATCCGGTCAAAATGTTTTACCAAAAGATCGTTAACAATCTCCCCTATTTCGGTTGGAGAAAATAATCTATTCTCCAAAACCACATATCCCCTCTGTTGTATCGTATCAAGGGTTGGCGCATAGGTTGACGGCCGGCCGATTCCCAAACTTTCCATCTTTTTGACAAGAGTCGCTTCGGAATAACGCTTGGGCGGTTCGGTAAATTTCTGTTGCTCGATCAGTTCCTGAAATTGAAGAATTTCGTCTTCTTTAAGTTCCGGCAAAGTGCCAACCAAATCTTCCTCTTCATCTTTGCCTTCAGTATATACTTTGATAAATCCGTCAAATTTTAATTGCTCTCCCGTTGCCAAGAAGACAAGATTTTTGGCCGTTTTTAAAGCCGCGATTCTCGCGTTTACGACATCAAAAATTGCGTTATTCATTTGTGCAGCAACCGTTCTCTTCCAGATCAAATCGTATAATCGCTGTCCCCGCGCGTCTTCCGTCACCTTGGCTTTTTCAAAATGAGTCGGCCGAATTGCCTCGTGCGCTTCTTGTGCTCTCACGGCCTTGGTTTTATAGATTAAAGCTTCGTTTGGTAAATATTTTTGACCGTATTTTTCTAAAATGATTGATCTTATATTGGCAACAGCTTCTTTGGAAAGATTAGTCGAGTCTGTTCTCATATAAGTAATGTGCCCCGCCTCGTAAAGATGTTGTGCCAAAACCATTGTTTGCTTTGGCGAAAAACCAAGCTTTCGCGAAGCTTCCATTTGCATTGTCGAAGTAGTAAAAGGTGCTGGAGCACGGCGAATGCTTTCTTTTTTCTCGACTGAAATGACTTTAAAATCAGCCTCTTTAACACCGCCAAAAAATTTTTCAGCTTCTTCCTTGTTGCCAATATCATACTTTTTAATACTTTTTCCGTCTGCCTCTACCAAATAAGCGGGAAAGACAAGGACGTCTTTTTGTTTTGAAAGCTTAACACCAAGGAGCCAATATTCTTGAGGCTTGAAATTTCTTATTTCTTTTTCTCTCTCCACCACCAATCTAACTGCCACCGATTGAACGCGCCCGGCCGACAAGCCGGCTTTTACCTTTTTCCACAAAAATGGCGAAAGTTTATATCCCACCAATCTGTCCAGCACGCGGCGCGCTTGCTGAGCGTCAACCAGATTTATATCGATTGACCGCGGATTTTTGATTGCGTTTTCTACCGCGGTCTTTGTTATTTCATTAAAAACTATTCGTTTGTATTTGCCTTTATCCTTGGGTTTTATCGCCTCCATTAGGTGCCAGGAGATTGCTTCTCCTTCACGATCCAAATCAGTTGCCAGATAAACGATATCGGCTTTGGCGGCGTTTTCTTTTATGGCTGATAATATTTTCCGAGCTTTCGGCAAGGTCTGATATTTCGGCAAATAATTTTTTTCAATATCAATTCCCAAGACAGAGGACGGCAAATCCCGAACATGGCCAAAAGAAGCTGTCACCTTATAATTGCGGCCTAAATAATTTTCGATTGTTTTTGCCTTTGCTGGCGACTCAACGATTACTAAATTCATAATTTTTCTTTCTCTCTTTTTGATTTTTGATTAAAATTTTTATTCTTCGAACTATGCGCTGTGTCCCAATGGTTCCAATTATTGACTTAAACGGTAGAAACTTTGCAACTCTGTTACTCCGTTACTAAAAATTAGGTTAACAATAAATTATGAAAAATACAAACCACTATTTTTTGCTTTTTCTAAAATTTAGATGATAGCGACCTGCCGTATTCAAAATCAGCTTTTTCATTTCGAGTGTTGTTAATGCTGCAGATAACGCAACCACATTAATTCCCGTTTCTTTGACTATTTCGTTAACCGTTTTGTCACCGGATTTTAAAAGCTCAATTATCGTCTCTTCCTCGCAATTCTCCGGCGCTTCAATAATTAGCTTCTCCAAGTTTTTATTTTCCAATCTAAGTACTTCAAAAATGTCTTTAGCGCCGGAAACGAGCGATGCTCCTTCCTTTATCAACTTATTGGTACCGATTGAAGATTCCACATCGATATTGCCGGGGACAGCCATCACCTCCCGATTATATTCAAGCGCTTGATAGGCAGTAATAAGTGCTCCTGATTTTTCGGCCGCCTCTATCACCAACACTCCCAAGGATAGACCGGCGATAATACGATTACGAGCGGGAAAATTTTGTTTTAGGGGCGGCGTCTCTGGAGGAAATTCAGAGATAATGGCGCCGCCTGATTCTAACATTTTTATTCCCAAATTATGATTTGAAACAGGGTAAATTTGATTCAGACCGCAGCCCAAAACACCGACCGTACAACCTTTTTGATCGACTGCAGTCTGATGCGCAAATGCGTCGATCCCCAATGCCAATCCGGAAATAATGGTTAGGCCCCCCTTGACACAATCGCTGCTTAATTCAGCACAAACTCTTTTGCCATACTCGCTATATTTTCGGCTTCCCACAATTGCAATGGAGACAGAATTCAAAGCGTCGATCTGTCCTTTTACATACAGAATAACGGGAGCATCGTGTATTTCTTTAAGCATCTGAGGGTAGTTTTTATCATAAATCGTAATATATCCGATGTCCGATTTAGCTAACTTTTCGAGTTCTTTTTCCGGCGTTGTAAGCTTCCGCGCCTCAATGGCAAGTTTCGCAATTTTATCGCCAAGTCTTTCTCTCAGCTCCTTTTCGTTTGCTTTCCATATATTTTCGCCGGTAACAAAAACGGCCAGCATCTTTTTTAAGGTTTGGCTTCCAATCCTTGGATGAGCATTTAAAGCTAATAGATATTCCCCTCGCATGACACTCCGTTTTTTTCAAGTACTAAGTACTATGTTGTCAGTACTAAGTTAGGATGTATTGATTACTGAGTACCGAGTACTTTTTAATTTATCTACCGCCATATTTAATAGTTTACCATAAAGTATAAGTCCGACTGCTTCCATATTGCCATGTTGGTCTTTTCCTAAGATGTTTCCCCCGCCCCGAATTTCTAAATCATGAAGAGCAATATTGTAGCCCGAGCCAAGTTCAATGTTTTCTACTAAAGTTTTTAATCTTTTTGTTGCGTTAAGACTAAGTTTTGTCCTGTAAGTAAAGAGAGCGTAGGCCTGCGTTTTGCTTCGGCCGATTCTTCCCCTTATCTGGTAAAGTTGTGATAATCCAAAACGATCGGATTCATCAACGATCAATGTATTTACATTTGGCAAATCGAGCCCGTTTTCAATAATCGTTGAACAAACCAAAATATCAATTTGACCGGCTGCAAATTTGCTCATCGTTGATGATAATGTTGTTTCCGGCATCTGGCCATGAGCGATGGCCACACTATAATCGGGAAATTCCTTTTTGATTTTTCTGGCAACAGCTGCGATCGTACTAACTTGATTGTGCAGATAATAAACCTGTCCCTTTCGACCAATTTCACGCTTAATTGCATTATTAATAAGTCTGTCGTCATACTTTTCTGCTTGCGTGATAATGGATTGTCTCCCAACTGGAATTGTTGAAATCACGGAAATATCGCGCAGACCGGATAACGCCATAAATAATGTTCTCGGTATCGGAGTGGCCGTTAGGGTCAAAACATCAATATCTTTTTTAATTTTTTTTAATTTTTCTTTATCCTTAACGCCAAATTTCTGCTCCTCATCAACAACCAGCAATCCCAGATTTTTAAAAGGTATCTCTGATCGTAAAATGGCATGAGTAGAAACCAAAATGTCAATTTTGCCAGATTTTAGTCCTTTGATTATCTCCGCCTTTTCGGCTTCATTAACAAAACGGCTCAATCGAGCAATTTTTACCGGAAGGTTTTTAAATCTCTCGCAAAAGGTGACAAAATGCTGTTCCGCCAAGATAGTCGTTGGTACCAAAATCGCCGATTGCTTTCCGTTAGCGGCGGCCTGCGTCAATGCCCTGATTGCAACCTCAGTTTTCCCAAATCCGACATCGCCGCAAATTAAGCGATCCATCGGAATATTGCCGCCAAGATCGTGATAAACATCTTTGATTGCCGAAGCTTGATCTAAAGTTTCTTTAAATCCAAAAGATTCTGTAATATTTTGATCCCATTCTTTGTTAATAGTTAAAGGGATTTTATGCGAAATTTCTCTTGACGCGTAAACAAACAGCAATTCTTTAGCCATTTGTATGATATTTTCATAAGTTTTTTGATAAGTCCTCTGCCATGACCCGCTACCAAGCTTATTTAATTTTGGCCGTTTGCGCCCTATGCCAAAATATCTGGATAACTTTACAATCTGAGCCGGAGGTACTCTTAGTAAATCCTCGCCAAAATATTTTAATACGACATAAGTAATTTCTTCCCCTTCAACAAGCAGTGTTTCCTTATGCGAGAACAGACCGACGCCGTGATCCTCATGCACCACATATTCTTCGGGCGATATAGTGCCTTCGGCCAACAAAAGACGATTTGGCTCAATATTTATATTATTGATTAACTGTGCTTTTCGGCCGGATTTAGAATCTATTTCGGAAATCTTTTCAATTTTTTTACCAAAAAATTCAATACGAACAGGTAAAAGATTATTAACCGGAAAAATTGTTACAGTATCGCCTATATAATGATAGCTTCCCGAAATGAGTTCGCCATTTTGTTGATATCCAAAATCAATCAGAAATTCTATTAAATCACTGATAGTATGATTTTTTCCTACTTTTATTTCGATAAATTGCTTCATTGACAACAATTGCTAAACTGCTAAAATAAAAAATATAAACTAGCGTTGTCTGTGATTTTCAAAGTGTTGCCCCTCCTTTCACTTCATTTCACAGACGGCACCTACTTTATAAAAGAACCCCGCTCAACCAGCGGGTGTTCTTTTTTGAAAATCATTATATGTTTATCGGGCGAAGAATGTTGGTTTTAGAAATAATTGATGAGTTGGTTGGTTTAACAATACTTTTTTCATTTGATGAAACAAACCGCGACACCATCCAACCTTCTCCGTGAAATCTATTTTTCGACTTCAACACCCATGCTTCTTGCGGTTCCAGCGATAACTTTCATGGCCGCTTCAACATCATTGGCGTTTAAGTCCTGAATTTTTCTCTCGGCAATCTCTCGAAGTTGATCTTTCGTTAATTTGCCAATTTTATTTTTCTTTGAGTTGTCAGATCCTTTGTCTTTCTTTAACGCCTGGATAATTAAGACGGCAGCCGGCGGTTCTTTGAGAATAAAAGAGAAGCTTCGGTCTTCATAGACTGTAATAACTACCGGAATAACAGTATTGCCCTTTTCTTTTGTTTGCTCGTTAAACTGGGTGCAGAATTCCATAATATTTACACCATGCTGACCGAGCGCCGGACCAACAGGAGGAGCAGGGTTTGCTTTCCCGGCCGGACATTGTAATTTAATAATTGCTTTTATTGGTTTTGCCATTTTTTTAAATTCGTTAATTATTGTTATTCGGTTTCGATATTCGTTACATTTTTCGTTCTATTTGACGAAACGAATCTCGATTGCCGATTTTCTATATCCGCTTTCCGTCACAGAAGCAATAACGGGAAGAAATTATATTTATATCTTTTTAACCTGTAAAAAGTCTAGATTTACGGGGGTTTCGCGCCCAAACATATTTACCAAGACTTTAACTTTGCCCTTGCCTTGATCAACTTCTTCAATTTTGCCCTCAAAGCCTTTTAGGGCGCCGTCGGTAATCTTGACTAGATCGCCAGAACGCAAATCAATCTGATATTTTGGTTCCTCAACACCCATTCGTTTTCGAATTCTATCAATCTCTTCCTTGACCATCGGTGTGGGACGAACGCCAAAACCGATAAAACCTGTCACATTGGGTGTATTTCGGACAACATACCAAGAATCATCCGTAACGATCATATCAACCATAACATAACCGGGGAATATCTTTTTCTCAACGATTTTTCTTTTGCCGTTTTTGATTTCGATTTGTTTTTCTTTTGGAACAACGACATCAAAAATCTTCTCGCCCATATTCATTGATTCAATTCGCTGTTTCAAAGAATCGGCAACCTGCTCTTCATAACCGGAATAAGTATGGATAACATACCAGTTTCTTTCACCAGTCTGCTTTAAAGTTAAAAAACTCTTCGTTCCTTTTGTTTCCGTTTCTTTAACTTCTTTTTGCTCTTTTTTTTCGTCTGTTTCTTTCATCCCCTTAGCTCCTAGTTTGTACTAAATACTCAACAAATTTCGTTAAACCGAAATCAATGGCAGCAGTTAAACCCATCGCGATCAGAGATGAAATTAAAACAATGATCGTATGGCTGATAACTTGTTCCCTTGTCGGCCAGTTAACTTTCTTTAATTCGGACCAAACCCCTCGGAAATAGTTAAAAACTAAATTATTCATAAGATTTAAGCATTAATGCTTGATATCTTGACCTTGGAATACTTCTGGCGATGGCCGTTATTCCTTTTATAATGTTTTTTGGCGTGAAATTTAAAAACCTCTACCTTGTCGCCTTTTATTTCGCCCAAAAAATCAGCCTCGACGGTAGCGCCTTTTATAGTGGGCTCACCGATTTTGGTTTCTTTTTCGTCGGAAATAAGCAAAACATCGGAAAAAGTAATTTTCTTTTCTTCGCTGTCATGCAAATCGATGTCGTAGATCCTGCCGACTTCAAATTTGTATTGTTTTCCCTCGTCTGATACGATCGCAAACATTTATGCTCCTAATATAATTGCCCTAACCTAAAAAAGCCCGTAGGCCTTAACTAAATTTATTCTATCAGATAGCTTGCAAATGTCAATACGCCGTCATCTTATGATTTTTAGATAACCCTGATTCTTAAAAATTTGAACGATCGTTCATAAATCTAAGAAAAAATAAAAATCCTTAATTTGGTCTCCGCTGGTCTCGGTATCCCCTTTCCGCTCTCGTTCCATCTCCTTTAGAGCTTCGGCATATTCCCACAAACCGATAGCCTCTGGCCCACCAGAAAGCATGATTTCGATTGCCTTGGCTTCGGCAGCTGTCGGCGTGTCATTAAGCCGGTTTATTGGCGGAATTTTCGCCTTTTCGGCATCAGACATACCGGTTGTGTCAATTTGCGGGATCGGACGCGGTGGCGGCAACATAGTCTGAGACACGGCGTCGAAGGTAGTCCGGCCCACTCCTTGGCAAAAACACGCAAACCGACCGTGATCATCTACGGCAAACATTCTTTGCTTGCAGTAGGGGCAGATCGGCGTCTGCCCTGATCTTTCGATGCGATCGGTAGCACCAAAATAATCGTCACCTAAGAACTCGCACCTCCTTCTCCGGACCGGTGTCCGGATATAAAATTCTTACCCAATCTTGCCTTCTTATTGTTCGAGAGTCAAGTGGCTTGGTTGACGAAAATTAATAAAAGTAATATAATATCGGCATCTTGCTGGCCGAAGGCCCGCATAGGAGGAAAGAGATGCGACTAAAAGAGTTGCTCTTGCCGTTTCTGGACAGAGTCATATCAATCGACGAAGTCCGCGACCAGACCCATCCGGTTCCCGATGAGGCAACCGTGCTCGGCACTCTACCGGAAGAATTACAACCGCTGTTTGCCGCATCCTGCCAGGCCAAACGTTCCATGGATGAGATAAGCGAATACATCGATCTCCGTGCCAAGGGTCAGGCGTTGGACACCACCCTCATTGAGGCCACAAACCGGACGTCTGACTACCATGTGCTGATAGTGATTTTTACTTATGAAGTGCTACGGCACTTCGAGCAATTCCACGGAGGTATCGGCATCACGGACAGCTGGCAAGTCTGGTGGATGGAGAGCGATCACTGCCCGTGCGGCTACTGTGAAACGAAGCGCCAGTTGGCCCGCCCCGCCATTCCGGTTGTCTTTCTGGGGACGTCTCCGCACAGGAAAGTGCATTAAAGGAGGAAAGCAAGGTCAGAGAAGACCGAATATTTGCCAAAGGGAGTACCAGCTGGTCTCCTTTTTGCGTTACTTGAAACTATACTAATAATAAAAGCCGGAAAAACAGAACGATCGTTTCAATTCTCCGGCCTCGTATAAAAAACTACCCGTTATCGTTCTTATTTTGCATTTTTATCAACGCTAGAACTAAGACGACGGCGACAGTTTAGCTTCTGTTAAGATCGCTGTTTTCGCGATCAATAACAAAAAACCTTAAAAGGAGATCTTTTTATGGCGAATGTAGACGCTTTGGGCAAGGCCGACCGAAAATAAACTGATCAAGAGAGATGTTCCGCCGTAGCTTAAAAACGGCAGCGGTATTCCCGTCACCGGCAAAAGTCCCAAATTCATTCCCACGCTTATAACTAATTGTGTGGCAAACATTGCCGCAATTCCAAAAACCGTTAATGTGCCAAAATTATCCTGTGCCAAGGCCGCAATGTCAATCAATCGTATCAAGAAAAAGCAATAAAGTCCCAAAAAAACAAACGATCCCAAAAAGCCAAATGATTCGGCGATACCGGCAAAGATGAAATCAGTATGCGGCTCGGGCAAAAACTGCAGTTGGCTTTGGGATCCTTTGCCAAGCCCTTTTCCGATAATACCGCCCGACCCAACTGTTATTTGCGCTTGGCGCACATTATAGCCGCGGCCATATGGATCAGTTTGAGGCTCAAGAAATACAGTGATTCTCTCCCGCTGATACTGCTGCAACATTTTTCCAAAAGGCTTTACATTTGCATAAGCCAGTATTCCCACCGCCAGCACCGCCCCAATCACCGAAAAGATTATCAAAAGTTTATCTGCGCTCAATTTTGAAATCAGTAAAAGGGTTAAATAAACCACCGTCACTACCATTGCTGTTCCCAAATCGGGTTCTTTTAATATTAGAGCCAGAGGCGGGAGCAACAATAGCAATGAGAAAAAAATATGGCGCCAGCGTACTTTTCCGATTAATGGCGCAAAATATGACGATAAGGAAATTATCAAGAAAATTTTAGCCATTTCAGACGGTTGAAGTTGGAAAAAACCTAAATCCAGCCAGTTCATTGCTCCGTTTGTTGTTTTTCCCATAAAATTGACCAGTACCAAAAGCACCAAGGTAATTAAATAAGTGATAAAAGATGTCCCCCTAAAAAAACGATAATCGGAGAATGACACCATAAACATTACAGCCAAACCAGCCAAGGCTATCCATGCCTGTTTAAAAGCCAAGCCGTCATTTCCCGTTCCCATAACCAAACTGTAGATAACTGCGATGCCAACAGCCAAAAAAACGATGGGTATCACCGCGATACTGTAATCGAAAGTTTTTATTTTAATCGCCATTTGTTGATAGCTCTATTACTTTCCTTGAAAACTTTTGGCCCTTAAGGATATTAACACTGGTTAAAGAAACATTAAAATAATCGCTTAAAAAAGCGATTAGTTCTTTATTGGCCAAACCATCTCTGGCTTTTGATTTGATCCATATTTTATATGAAAAGTCCCCTATTTTTTCAATTTTTTGCTGTCTTGCGTTAGCAATGACTTTTACTTCGATCTTCATTTTGTTTCTTTTCTTCGTCCAAAGCTTCGTTCACCAATTTATCGGCAAGTTTGTTTTCCTCGCGAGGGATATGGGTAAAAGAAAAACTTACCGCCATTTGTGAGATTAAATCCCGAATTTCTTGGACAAATCGGCCGATATGATCCTGTTTTATTTTATAGTTGCCGTTGATCTGTTCGACTACAAGCTGACTGTCCAAACGGCAAGCCGCAGACTTATTTTTGCTTCCATTAGCTAGCAGCCATTTGCTTTTTTTGAGTATCTTTAACGCGCAAATGATGGCTCTATATTCCGCTTCGTTGTTAGTGGCCCGTCCGATGCAATCTTTGTATTTATATAAAACATTTCCTTCTTGATCAAAAAAAACGACGCCGATCGCCGCCGGACCTGGATTTCCCCTTGAACCCCCGTCAGTATTTATATAAATTGATTCCATCAATCTCCGATACGATAATTCATTTTTCGGTTTGCGCCGGCTGGATCATTAACGCAATTATCAACCGCATCGGGTGTATCAATATTACCACCGCCCTCAAGATGAGCGTAGAGGCGAAATCTTTTTACAATGCCCGGATTTGCATCGCTGCACCAACCTGTCGGCCCGACATGAATGTAATAAGAATTGTCTAGAGTACAAGCGCTTTTGGGGTTGCAGGGAATTTCAGAAATGTATTTGGGAATTAAAACATTTGCCAAGGTACTGTCGGCAGGCCTTTTTTCCGTTGCGATCCAACCATCGCTTGCAGGGTAGTTTGCCCCCGTTTTCAAAGCATAACTATCAATCGCTTTGCCTATGGTTGATAAATCGCTCTGCCGGTGAGAATCTCTTATTTTCATATTAATTCCCGTATAAGAAACAAGAAATATCACCGTTAGGATCGCAATTATTGCCCCGACAACTAGCAGCTCAACCAAAGTAAACCCTCTTCTCCACTCCATAAATCTCCTCACAATCCTAAACCAATTTTATTTTTAACTTCCGTAAGCATTTGATCTGCCAAAGCGCCAGCTCTTGAAGCGCCATTCTCTAATATTTTCTTTAGGCTTGACTCATCAGCCATAAGGGAATTGTATTTTGCCTGTATCGGTTTCAAGTATTTGGTAATTTCAGAAGCGACCAATTCTTTTAGGTCCCCGTAGCTTTTATCTCTAAGCTCCACTTGAAGTTGGGAAATCGACTTGCCAGAAACTTCAGCCAAAATATTTAGGAGGTTGGTGATGGCTGGTTTATCTTGAGACGCAACAATTTCATTGCCCGAATCAGTCACGGCCTTTCTGATTTTATTCTTTACCGTTTCTTCGTCATCCGTCATTGCGATATAATTGTAAGGTGAAGAAGCAGATTTGCTCATCTTTTTAGTTGGATCGTCAAGTCCCATTATCCGAGCCGACTCTTTTTTAATAATGGGTTCCGGCACCGCAAAAGTCTGGCCGTATCGATTATTAAAACGAATTGCCAAATCACGAGACAATTCGACATGTTGCTTTTGATCTTCCCCTACCGGCACTATTGAAGCGTTGTAAAGCAGAATATCGGCCGCCATCAAAACCGGATAGTCGAAAAGACCTACCGAAACTGATTCGGCCTGTATGGAAGAAGATTTATCCTTAAACTGAGTCATCCTCGATAATTCGCCCATTTTTGCAATTGTGTTCAAAATCCAGGCCAATTCAGAATGCTCTGGCCGTTCTGATTGGACAAAGACAATTGACTTCTTGGGGTCGATGCCGGCTGCCAGATACCATGCTGCCGTTGACAAGATATTTTTCTTTAATTTCAAAGGATCTTGGGGAACTGTAATGGCATGCAAATCGACAACGCAAAATATTGCCTCGTCAACATCTTCTTGCAACTTTACCCATTGTTTGATCGCCCCCAGATAATTACCAAGGTGAATAAGTCCGCTTGGTTGAATGCCAGAAAAAGCTCTTCTCATAGATATTACCGTTTAATGTTTTAAAAAAGCATACTCAAAAAAGCCGCCAAAGGCAAATTACGAACCGAGATTTCTGGTTGAGATAGTCGATCTCAAGTATGATTCGGCTCGATCGGTTGGCTTCAAAGTATCGTAATCTTTTGTTCGGGAAAAAACATAGTAAGAAATGTATGTTTGTAGTTTTGTGCCTAAAATTCCGTTCTGTTTCGATGCTATAAATCCAGACAGACCGAGCGAATCTTCCAAGTCTGCATCTGATACTTGTGATAAAACCGGTGAGAGAAGCGCCAATTTCTGAAAAATACATTCAGATGGGTTCGCCGGATTATTTATAAATAACATTTTCTGGTCGTTGTCCCAATAATCGCCAAGATCAGAAAGATTGTATCCTTTTGAAAGAATTTGATTGTTTAAGGACAAATAAATTATAAAACGATCTTTGGAAAAAATAATCAGTGCGTTTGCTTTGTACTCCTTTGGATCATCAAGCACAGAGACTGGACCGGCCAAATCGGGATCGGAAAAATCATTATAAGCAAACTGGCAGGTCCACGGATCGGCAATATTATCGGTATTAGGATCGCATTTTAAAAGCGCCAGACCGTTAATAAATTCGTATTCATTAGTATCAATATTGTTAATTTTGGCTTTGAAGGTGCCTTCCGAAGCGCGAATGTCCCGAGCCAGACCATCACCGATTTTTTGTGTCTCAAATGATACATTTCTCAAAACCTGAATCTTTGATTGATATCCCGCACCGAACGATACTATTCCCGTTGTCAGGGCCATCACCATCGAAAAAATCCCCGTAGCAATCAGTACTTCAAGCAGAGTGAAAGCTTTTCTATTTTTTGTTTTATTAATCATTAGAATTGAGGTCTCCAGTTAGTCATTAACTCTGAGACCGAAACGGTTTTTCCGCCCGGCGTAATAACCTCGACCGTAACTTTCATCGCAAAGTTGTCCTTTTGATCGGGCAATTTTGAAGCGGTGTCATTGCTTGGCAACAATCCGTTTGCCGAGGACACTCTAACAAATCGTTTAAAACCCACATTAGCGTCGCCAGCTAACAAAATATTTTCAGGCGCAGTTGATTCGGTTAAATAATATCTTCTAAGTAGAGAATCAAAAGTCAAAGCATAGGTTTTTAAGCTATCTCTCGGTACTTCTGACCAGTTACCGGCCAGAGGATCGTATAGCAAAGAATCCCAGAGCGTATTGCCATTGGAATCAGTCCAATTACTATCTCTTATCTGTCTTACCATTTCCAAACCCTCCTGAGCCAAATTTATCGCTTGGGCCCTTTCGTTCATATCATCAGTTCCCTTTAGCGTCGCTCTCGCTACCGCTGTAAAAGCCAGAATTATGGCAATAACAATCGTCGACGCTATTAGGACTTCTATGATGCCAAAACCTTTTTTATTTTTTTGATTCATAAATCTTGCGTTTCAATACTTATTTTATAGGGATTCGAAAAAACCTTGAGCATAAAATTTTTATTAACATTCTTATCATAATCGGTAAACATTACTATTTGCCAATTTTGTGGATCGGGAACCTCAGGCGAAATGTCAATTGGATCAGTAATATTTTGATTGGGAACGCAGACCGTCTTTCCGCCTATAACCTTAGTGGAACACTCCATAATAAGATCAATATTTTCAACCGGCAATCCATTATTCGTTGTAATAATAAGGCTTTCGCCCTCAAGCAAAACAACTTCACGGACATCTTTCGATGAAGCGCAGTTGTCTGATCCGTCAGAAAAACAAGATTTTAAAATATATTTTGGTTTGCTTGTATCTGTATTATCATAGTACACCCGATAGGAGGTGACGAGCGTATTTTCCGGATTAAGAGACAGCGATTTGGCTTCGTCAAAGAGAGATCTTATCTCTTCGGCTTTCTGATTTGCCTCGGTATGGCGACCATATCGTAGAAAGGCCGGGATGCCAAAAGCCGCCAACAAACCGATAATTATCATTACAACAAGCAGTTCTACCAATGTATAAGCCTTTAGCTTGGCAAACATTACTTTACCTCGACAGCATAGTTCATTTTATAAGTCGTACTCAGATAATCTTTGAGAAGTCCGCCTCCGTAAACGCATTTGTCAAGATCAGGATTTGAATCTTCCGAAAAAGGCGCGTTTATACTGTTTTCATCCTCAAGCCTGGCAAAAAGAAAAACACCAACAAAGGCAGAGCTGGAATCATAACATTTATATTTCATATATTGCGAAGCCCTGTTTTCAATATAAGTATCGCTATCCGAAGTTATAAGAGGATCTCTCACTTTTGAAGATATATAATTGAGACCAAAAAGTGCATCGGATATCGAAACGGTATAAATCGGCGGCGCAATGTAATTATACCAGCCATCGCCGTTATCCCCTTCGGCAAGGGCTGTCGTCCCCGGAAGAATTTTTTGAAGCTCGGTATTGTTAAAATCCCATCGCTTTGTTTCTTGGTGGTGAATCAGGTATGCCGAAGCAATTGTTTGAAGGTCGGATTTCCTTTTGCCATCGCGTGAATTTTTTAAAAAACCCGTATAACTGATAAAAATAACTGCGGCAAGAATAGACAAAATCGTAACAACTATTAGAAGCTCAATCAAAGTAAAGGCTTTTATTTTTTCCCTAATTTTAAAAATATTCATTTTACCTCTGACTAATAATGTTTAAATACCAATTAATCAATAATTGTCCGTAAGTCAAAGTTATTAAAGCGCCGAGAATAAGAAAAGGACCAAAGGGAATAGCGGTTTGAAATGATTTTTTTCTCAGATAAATATATAGAAGGCCTACAATCGAGCCCAAAACAAAAGCAAAAAACAAGCCGAAAAGCGCCCCGGGAAAACCGGTTAAAAATCCCAAAGTTAGTCCGATTCCAATATCGCCATACCCCATCCATTTTTCTTTTGAAAAATACGCGAGCGCTCCCAGAAATCCGCCGCCGATTAATCCACCCCAAATCATTGGCAAGATGCCGAACGCTCCAAAATACCAACCACCGATTGCAGATATAAGAACCGCGATCCAAACAAAGGTATCCGGTACCGTTTGAGTCTTAATATCGTAGACAAAGACAACAGTCAATAAAGAAAAAACCACAATGTAAAATAAGACATTCCAGCTTAAACCAAACATCAAAAACAGATAAGCAAAAAGCACGCCGACAGAAAACTCAACTATGGGGTATTGCCACGAAATCTTTTGACCGCAATTCCGGCATCTTCCCCGAAGGATTATAAAAGACAACAAAGGTATCAAATCGTACCATTTTATCGTTTGCTGGCAACTTCGGCAACGGGATCTTGTATACAAAATTGATTTTAAATCGTCGATTCGAAAAATCACCACATTTAAAAACGAACCGGCTATAAGTCCGACTATAAAAAACAAAATTGTGTTTAAGCTTATCATTTTTATATCCTTACCGACCCGGATACCCGGGCCTGGTAAAAATACAAATTATTGACAGTGATAAGATCCGCTCGAGAGGGTACAGGAAATCGAGGGCGTACCGGATATAGAAGGCGCAGTTGCCAACGCTCCGCCCGTCACAGTTGGCAAAGTTATGTTGTAGCCGTTAATGGTCAGACTCGTTGGCCATTTAGCGTCCGTTAGAGTAGCATCCGTACAGATATCCCCGCCTGCCGACGGCGTCACCAATGTCGAGCCGACATTACAAACCATCACGGCAGTGCCAAGATTGTTTAAGGTTTCTACGGTTGCTGATTTTTTGGCTCTGCTCTGTATGCCGGAATAGTTGACAACTACGATGGTAGCCAATATGGCGATTATCGCCACAACTACCAACAGTTCAACTAGTGTAAAAGCCTTTAACTTCTTCATAATTTTGCCTCCTTAGATATAATATGCTTTATAGATTATTTTTGTAATTGCTGTCCCCTGATCGACCGCAAGGCTAACTTACAGCTTGATTCATCTGATATATTGGCAGATAAATAGCGAATACCATAAAAGCAACTCCCAATCCAACTAAAATCAAAACCGCCGGCTCAACCAATGAGCTGATTGCTTTTGTGGTGTCGCCTGTTGTCTGTGCATAATATTTGGAAACTTTGTCTAAAACTTTGTCTAACTCTCCTGTCTCTTCACCGACAGAAACCATATTTCCAACAAGTGGCGGGAAAAATGGATCTTTCAAAAGTTGGACCGAAAGAGGAACGCCCTTCTCAACTTGATTGGCAACTTCCATTATGCTTTCTTCATAAATCGAATTATCAATCACGGCCGATCCGATTCTTAACGCGTCGAGCAAAGGCACGCCAGCGCCGATAAGCATCGACATAACCCGAGTGAAACGATACATATAGATGCCTTTAAAAATACCACTGACGCCCGGTACGGTTAATTGCAAGTTATGAATAAATCTGGCGCCGCCGTCGGTCTCGCTCCAGTAGCGGAAAAAAGCGATTAACAACGCCAAAAATATAAGAATCAGCCACCACCAGTTAACCATAAAAGTTGAGAGGCCCAATAGCATTTGAGTTATCAAAGGCAACTTTTGATTTGACTGATCGAACATCACTCTTAATTTCGGAATGACAAAAGTTAGCATAAAAATGCCGGCTAGAATCAAAACGAGAAATATAAAACTGGGATAATACAGAGCCCCTTTGACTTTGGAAATAAATTGGTCGTCATTTTCCAACTCCTCAGCCAATTCGTTTAAAACAACATCAAGTTTACCAGTAGACTCGCCCGAATTAACAACACTAACATACACGCGATCAAAAACTTGAGGGTGCTTAGAAAAAGCTGCGGATAAGCTGTAGCCCTCTTCAAGATCTTTATATATTTCAACAAAGACAGTTCTTAAATTCTCACTTTTGGCTTGCTTTGCCAAAATAGTAATCGCTTTGGTTAAGGGCAATCCCGCCGAAAGCATTGTCGCAAGCTGTCTTGAAAAAACAGCTTTGTCCTTAACACTGACTCTGCCCAAAAATATATGTCCGAGAGTCTGTTTTTTCTGAATTATAATATCGGTAGCAACCAGATTGTGGTCAATTAATATTTTCTCGGCTTCAGGTACATTGTTAGCGCGAACAGTACCCGTAACGATCTCGCCCTTATTATTTTTTGCTTTGTATAAAAATCTCGCCATATATAGTTGTTAGTTTAGAGTTAAATGATTGGTAATTCTCAGACTTTTACTGGCATTAAAAACTAAATTTAATAATTAAAAATTGTTAATACACCATCATCTTAAAGCTCTTTGGATCAAGAGAATAATTCAGCGCTTCTTCCAAAGATATGTCTCCTCTTGAAACATACTCCGCCAAAACCTTATCGAGGCTGATCATACCCTCAGCCGCCGAAGTCTGAATAACATTGGGAATCTGATAATTTTTACCCTCGCGAATAAGGCTTTTAATAGCGGGATTGGCAATCATAATTTCGGCCGTAAGTACTCTGCCGCCATTCACTTTTGGTATAAGTCGCTGAGACACGACGCCTAAAAGCACTTGCGCCAATTGGCTGGAAATCTGTTGCTGTAAATGAGGGGGGAAAACATTAACAATACGATCGGCGGTCTGAGATGCGGAACTCGTATGTAGGGTCGTAAAAACCAAATGGCCAGTCTCAGCCAGAGTCAATGCCGCCTCAATCGTCTCAAGATCGCGCATTTCACCGATAAGAACCACGTCGGGATCTTCACGCAAAGCCGATCGTAAACCTCGAGCAAAAGAATTGGTGTCGGAGCCAACTTCTCGTTGTGAGATAACACTTTGCTTGTGCTCGAAAACATATTCGATCGGATCCTCAATCGTGACGATATGCTTGCGTTTTTCTAGGTTTATCTTATCGATCATAGCCGCCAAAGTCGTTGATTTGCCCGACCCCGTCGGCCCGGTGATAATAACAAAACCCTGATTATGTTCCGTAAATTTTTCCAAAATCGGTGGAAGACCCAGCGCTTTAAAATCCTTGATTTCTTTTGGAATCAAACGCAGGGAAGCAGAAACAAAACCCTTCTGATAATACACATTGGCTCGGAAACGCATCGTTTGGTAGCCAAAAGAAAAATCTATTTCACGGCGTTGCTTCAAAGCCGTCAAAAGTTCATTTGGCGTAAAAGACGCGATAATCTCTTTTGCCTTCTGATCGATAATAATAGGCGCATTTGGAATTGGCACAAGCTTCCCGTCAATACGAACCATTGGCGGAATACCCACCATTATATGTACATCAGAAGCGAGCTTAGATATAGCAAAATCCAAGTAAGATGCAGCTTCGGAACTCTTTGTTTCTGTCATGCCCCTCCTAGAGCTTCCCCCCATAAATTGTCTTTATAAGGTTATTTTATAATACAATTAAAAATATAACAATATTAGCTGGTTATAACTGCCTGAAATACTTCGTCAATTGTAGTAAGACCTTCCACCGCCTTTAGTATTCCATCCTGTTTCATCGTTATCATTCCGCTTTTAAGTGCCGCCGTTTTTATTTCGTTGGCCGGCTGCTTGGCTACAGCCAAATCCTCGATCTCGGGAGTGATTGTCATAACTTCAAAAATTCCGACTCTACCCTTAAAGCCCTGATTGCATTCAGAGCAACCTTTGCCATGATAAAGTTTAATATTTTGCGGAATTCTTTCTCTATCTCTGGTGTTTGAAATCGGAATCTGGTCTAATTCTCTTTTGATTTGTTCAATCAGTTTTGCCGGAGGCTTTATCTCTTCCTTGCATTTTGGGCAAATCCTTCTTACTAATCTTTGCGCAATAACGAGGTTTATCGAGGAAGTTATTAAAAACGGTTCGACACCCATGTTAATAAGCCTCGGCAGGGCGCCGGCCGTATCGTTTGTGTGTAAGGTAGAGAGCACAAGGTGGCCGGTCAAAGCTGCGTGAGTGGTCATACCAGCCGTTTCCGCGTCCCTTATCTCGCCTACCATTATAATATTTGGATCCTGTCGAAGAATACTTCTTAAGCCGGCCGCAAAAGTAAAACCAATTTCCGGTTTTATCTGACACTGATTAATACCGGGTATTTCATATTCAACCGGATCTTCTAGCGTCACGATATTAACCCCGGGTACGCTTATTCTGTTTAAAATCGCATATAATGTTGTTGATTTGCCGGAGCCAGTAGGACCGGTCGCCAATATAATACCGTAGGGCTTAGATATTGCTTCTGAGGTTTTATCAAAGGCACTACCCTGCATTCCCAAATCTTCGAGCGACAAAATCCCCTGACTTTTGTCCAGTATTCTCATCACCACTTTTTCACCATGCACGGTTGGCAAAATCGAAACACGAACATCAACCTCGCGACTATTAAAGACCGTTTCAAATCTTCCATCCTGCGGAATTCGGGCTTCGTCAATTTTTAGCTTTGACATAATTTTGACACGGCTGATAAAGGGCGCGTGCATCGACAACGGCAGTTTTAAGATATCTTTCAGTATCCCGTCAACACGGCATCGAATCCGTAGAAATTTAGATTCCGGCTCGACATGTATGTCTGAAGATCTTTTGTTCAGAGCATAATTTAATATGGCGGCAACAATTTTAGGAACTGAACCTTCTTTTGAAATTTCTTCGAGTGTTTTTTCATCTTTGACATCCACCGAAAGCAAAGAACCAAGATTTTTACTATCCAAATCCGTCCCCATATTGCCCTCGGCCTGCGACTCCGGTTTTGGCGCGATGTCAACGCTTTGCTGTTGCGATGGAATTATACTCTCTGTTTTTATCGCGTTTTCAGCCGAATTCTCCTGTACCGGTTTTTCGTTCAAATCAATATTTTGCTTTCTTTCTTCGTCGCCGATTATCGTATCAACGGTAAAATCCGGCCCTCGATCCTGAAGAAACGAATCAAGCAAACTTTTCAGCGTCGATTTGGAAGTAGCCTGATTTTCATCTTCCGTTTTTGACGGCTTTTCAACCTTTTCCGGCGTTTCTTTGTTTTCCGGTAAATTACTTTCGGATAAATTCAAGCCGTTTGAATCAAGCACATAATCGATGTCTTCTTTTGAAGTCGCAAACACTTCAAATTTAACCCCGTTCTCGCGTTTAATAAAATCTAATATCTTTAAAGTAATTGGAGAATCGGGTTGTTCACAGGCAACTTGAAATAGTCCTTTTTGATTTTGCCCAAAAACAACCAGGCGATATTTTGCAATAAAATCGTGCGGAATCTTATCTAGATATTTTTTAGGTATAACTTGATTTCGAAGAAAAACAACCGGAAGACTTCCCTTTTTGACCAAAAGATCGCTTTTATAATTTTTTGAGTATTGTTTGATAGTTTGTTTAAAATCAGACTCTCCGGTAATAAACAACTCTATTTCTAATTTTTTTTCCAAAAAAAGCTTCTCGATACTTTCTCTAAAACCAACCAAAAGATCAGCAGGGCGAGAAAGGGCGATCCTAACAACGGATTCGTCGATCCCAAAAGGAATTATCCCCAATTTTCGAGCAAATTTCTCCGGAATTAAGTTTTTTAAAGATTCGGGAATTTCAACGCTCTTTAACTCCACATAAGGTAATTTTAAAATGATACTGTATGCCTTATTGACCGTGTCCTTAGTGACAATTCGGTTTTTTACCAAAAATTCTTCTATCTCGCGATTTGTTTTGAAACGAGCCTGCAGCCGGTCGGCATCCGACTGGTCTATTAAATCCTGCAAGACAAAAACATCTAAAATAGACTGGGTAGCCAGCATATTATTAGAAAAATTATAGTAATTAGTAATTTTGTTATTATCAGGCATTTAACTACTACCCTACGCCTTTGATTATCTTATTTATCCAATTATGAGCCGCTAAAAGGATTTTTCTTGCCAGTGTCGCTGCTTGACGGAACCGTAAGGGGAAGGTTGCCTGCGTTATCTTTACTTTCGATCAACTGTCTAGCCTGCTCTTTGATACTGCTAATTTCTACCGGTTTGTACTTCTGATCAACCGTGACATCTGTGACGTCTCCAGGCTGAGCCTTTGACCACAACCAATAAAATGAAGCAAGGGCAATTGCCAAAAATATAAGGCTTCCAATTATTGAAATAAAACTTGTATTAACTTCTTTTTTCATTGGCCACCTTTCAGGAGTTGAGCGAGGCGCTATTATTTTGCTTATATGCGTTTAGTTGAAGCGTCATTGTCAACCCGTTATCCTTTGATGATGTTAGGGTTATTCCGTTAACGTTAAAAAACTTAAGGTCTTTTTCAACGGAGCCGACAAAACCCATAAGATTGTTAAAGCTCCCTTGTACTGAAAAAGACACGGTCACAATATTTGATGCGCCCTCAGAACCTTTATCTCCCACAACTTTGGAAGAAGTCGGCTCAGATATCTGGAAACTGGGAATGTATGTTTTATTAAGTGTTGCAATTGATTCCAAGGAAGTAATAATTCCCTCCGTGTCTTTTTTGGGAGGTACGGCAACAAGCATTTGTCCAACGATCGGCCCTAAAGAATCAATGGTGGTTTTTGCAACTTTGAGGGAATCCAACTTTTCTTTGGCTGCATCAACCTCATAATTAGTCTTCGATACTGCCAAAGAGGTTTCCTGATAGCTTGGCATCAACCAAAGCCAAACGGCCAAAAAAGCTAAAATAGCTATAAAAATGGCAAGGAATCCGGAAAAAAAATGATTATTGGTTTTGCGCATCTTCCCCTCCCGTCAAGTCTGTTACGCTTAAGTCTTTAAGGCCAACACTTTTATTTATTGTGGCGCTAATTGTAAATTGAACAATTGGCTCATCTCCACTGACATTTTCCGAAACGGATGATAAGTCAACATCTTTTAATATCTCTTTGTCATTTATTTGCCATTCCTGCAATGCTACCGATTGCTCGGCAGCCGAACGATAGCTGTCAGTGGTTCCGCTCAACAAAAGTTGTCCACTGGAACCAATTGAAAAGCTGGACAGCGTCACGTCTTTATCAATTTTCGTATAAAACAAAGGTAAGAATTCAGAGTATTTATAACTAGAGGCAACTGCGCTTTCCAATTGTTCAACTGCAGATTTAAAAGAGGTGGCATCCTTTTCAGTGTTGGCGTAAGTCGGGCTCAGTATTTCCGAAATGACTAAGTTTTTTTCCTGATTGGCGTCATCGAGTTGCTGATTTGCGCTTTGATTTAAAAACCAGAAAAAAACCGTACCCAGAAGGCATAAGACGGCAGTCAACCAAAGCAAAAAGAGAGAAAGACTAAAGCTTCCATGTTCGGAAAATTCTATAACATCATCCTCTTCGCCAGACTGCTTTATGGCAGGTTCGCTATGAGTGGACGGATTTTTTAACGCCTCCGATAGATCCATTTCCCTCCTAATTAATTATATTTTATAGACTAAGTTTTAAAAAAGCAAGTAATTAATTTCCCGTTTCGCCAGCTTGCGGAAGCTTTAAGGTTCTAAAACCCGGCGGTTGTTGCCCGTCAAATATAGTATCATATTGGAAGGAAACGCTAGCCCCTGTTTCAAAGTTAAAATCAGAAGCGACGAAAGAACCAGTTAAGACTGAATAATTTCCACCATAAATCGTGCCTTCGGCAAATTCCATCGCTTTGACTTTATTGCCTCCGCTAAAATTACTATTACCGTAAAGGCCGACGGCATCTTTTAAGACAATAATTCCCAGCCGGCTATTTTCATCTGCCGGTAAAAATTGAGCGCCATCTTCCATAGTAAGATCGCCGCCGTTTATAATAATTGTACCCAAGCCATAGTACGTAATTGGAGAATTTACATTCAAATTACCGTTAACCACCCAAACCTTGCCGTCAGGAAATTTATCTTTATCCGTTTGCGCTAAATCAGTAAATAATGTGGAAGCAGAGTCTGCCTGCAAAAACATTGCTGTTTTATCGGTAAAATCAGAAGAATTCACCGAAACACCATCGCCGGCTAAAGCTAATATTTTGTCATGATATTGCTTAAATCCATCGCTTGATAAAACAACCTGTGCTTCAGGATTAAATTCGTAGTTTCCGATTTGCCAAGCAGCACCGGTATTTGAAGGAGAGTCGCCACTTTCGATCATGCTCTGTCCCCAAAGTTTAAGATAATCAAAACCGGACCCAGCCACATCGCCAGAAATATTGATACCGCCAAGATACAGGACCGGAGTTTCATATGCAACGATCGTATCGCCACCTTTAACAAGCATGGTACGACCGGTCATCAAACGCCCTGAACCGGCGCTAGTCTGGCCCGATGCTCCCCTGCCCAAAAAGAAACAGGCTGGAGTCAAAGTGCTATCGATAAGACAACTGCCTTTTGTGCCGAATTTGGAAAAATCAAACCCGTAAGTGCTATCGGGATCGGGATTGTAAACGGCAAAATTACCGGTCAGGCCGCCATAATAAACTCCGCCGTTAATTATTACTTTAGTGCTTCCCTGCATCATTTCCGGAAAACCTGCCGCCTCTGCCATCCCAGCCCAAAGAAGCAAAAGAAATAAACTGATTAAATACTTTTTCATTCTATTGAACCTGACAATAATAAGTGATGTTCACTTCGTTGCTGCCTTCCGGCATCGTGATATCTTCCCACGTCACGGGATCGGAAGTATAAATCGGATTGGCATTTCCCGCTTCAGCCGGCTGAATATCCGGACCATACGAACCAGAATTTAAATAAACACATTTGGCGCTGCCGTCTGGCAATTTTAGATATTCGTCTTCTACCGAAATCGCTCCGGTAAAAGTACCGAGAGTCAAACCCACTCTGACAATATCGCCTTTTTGCAAAGCGTAAGGATTGAAACTGGTATTGGCAATTCCGGCTCGACTTATTGGGGATAATTTTTTATAGATTGATAATGATGGGACAAGATGTTTTTGAACAATAATCCGTCCGCCACCACCGTTTCCGAAAGTCGTATCAGACCGTCCGTTTTTGCCTCCGTCCGCCCTAATGTTAAACAAAGCGTTAGTATCAAGATTTGTTAACTGCCAGTTGCCGGTGCCAATATTGGCCCCGTCCTTTGTTGTCATTACCGTCCATGTGTTTAAGTGAGTATATTGAATCGCGTCGCCAATAGTTAAGAAAATTGAGCCGCCGCCGCCGCCAGCGCCAACCGCGTCTGAGGTGGAAGCGCCCGCCTCTGCATCTTCTCCCTGAGATCCATCAGCCGTGATGGTAGAGCTTGAAGTTGAAAAGATAATTTGATCGGCAGAAATTCGGATTCTGCCGCCGCCGTTTCCACCATCGGCCATTGGATCATTTGTATCGTTAAGGCCGCCACCTTTAGCTCCGCCGCCGCCGGAACCGTATTCAAATATCGTAAAATCCCGATCCCCCCCGCTAGTACCAACCGTTTGAGTACTGCTTATTCCACCAGGACCGCCATCCGAATATCCGCCGCCGCCGGAACCGTAAGCCGCATCGTACTGAAAATCAGCAACCGCAACTCCTTTGTGAGGGCCGTAGCCAGTATGCGGACTTTCATCCCATTTAGCCATCGGATTGCCCGGATATCCCTTTCCATTCGCAGCAACCTTACTGCCTCCGTTTAAAACAAGGTCGTTTGCAATTATCAAATCGACTTTTTTCCATCGCGCAGATCCCATTGTGTTATCCGCCAAAGACCCGTCGATTGTTCCACCGTATATCCCGCTGTCTTCGTTCATATCCGGGATTGTCACTCCTCGATGAGTTAAAACTGCCCCGTCTTTTAAAGTTAGACTTGCAAAATGTCTCTCCGTATCGCATTCTGGAACATCTTCTGCCGAAGCATGATATATCCCCCGGCCAACCGTGTAATCGAAAGTATCAGCTGCATAATCATCGTCTTCCGAATAACCAAAAGCACACTGACTATTTTGCACAACGCTTTTTGTTACACCGCCAGGCAAGGTAGCAGTGTTGCTTTCCCAAATTTTAACCTTGCTTGCATCAACCGTTGTGTTGCTGATAGAGACATCTCTTTTCTCGCAAGCAGCGGGGATATAGTCAACGCCATCTCCGGCAGCAATATTACAGCTTTGAATAACATTGGGGCTAACCGAAGAATTTAAAATAATCTTTACTAATCCGCCCGATCCGCCGCCGGCTGCACAAGGCAAGCCATCTTTACATATTTTATCAGTACTCCAGCCACCGCCTGCACCTCTGGCAGTAATTTTTTCACTGATCGAAGAAATAGAATTCTCCGTGTCGTATTCCGCATTAACGATTGGTTTGGCGCCAGAGCTTCCGAAATGACCGGGATAATTTTGGCCGTTGGAATCAAGTCCCGACAGACCCTCGTCATTATAAGCCGTATAATTTACAGCCGACACATCAATACTACCGCTGTCATCCCAAAGGTAAAATTTATTAGAAACATTTATATCAATCCTACCTCCCGCTCCGCCGCCGCCGGCCCATCTACCGTTTTTACCTTTAATGCCATTAGCGATAAGATTAGCTTTATCGGACATAACAATATCTTTTGTATCGATCCTGATGTAGCCGCCACCGCTGCCGCCATTGTCAATATAATTGCCGCTGGCGGGCTGACCGACGGCACCGCCGCCAGGTCCATGCGTTATGTTCTCGCCATATCTTGCACCTCCAAAAACATTCGTATACCGAAACCAAAATGTAGCATTGGTTGGGCATACCCCGCTTTTTTTCGCAAGAGTTTTTGATTTCCCTCCTGCATAGCTGTAGCCGCCGCCGCCCGATCCGCTGCTAAAATAATCGGTGTAACATTCAACCAATCCAAATCTGCCACCGTAACTCAAAGGCATACCCATTCCTTCATCGCCGCCGCTGTTTATGCTGTTTAGCAAATCGTCCTGAGTCTGGTTGTGATTTTGGCCCGAACCGCCAGGATATCCCTTGCCGGTAACATCAATCTTGGAAGTTCCGTCAATCTGCGCAGTTTCCTTTACCGTTATATCGACTTTTTTAAATGTTCCGGCGTTTACCAATATTCCGGTGTCTAAATTAAAATCGGTTTCACCGGTATCTTTATAGTAGTCAACATCCTCGATAAAATCATAGCCATAGCTATCCTTATGAGTATATGTCGTGGCATCGCCCGTATGCAAAACTAATGGCGCATGAGTTAAAATTGCTCCGTTTTTGAGAGTTAAATTGTTATAATTCTGAGCTCCCCACACCACTACTTTTGCGCCGTCTATCACGACATTTTGATTTGTCATCACGCTGGTTCGTACACCGGATGCCGCGTATTGAAAACCGGCATCGCAACGGGGAACATAATAAAGAGCGGTATTTGTTATCGTTAAATAGTTATGATCCAAATCTCCGTTGGCCTGGCAAAATTGGCCGGCCGGCGTGATATATCCGTCAACGGTTATAAGAAAAGTTGACTCGCCAGCTGCCATCGATTGCTTAGGACCTTGATTTACAATCAACTGGATTAATAAGAAAATTACTACCAGACTTGCAAAAACTGTCAAAATACGCCACCTGTTGCGAATTTGTAGCACTTTTATAATCGATATCTTTGCCATATCCCCTCACATTTATTTTTAGATAATACTCACAAAAACGAGCCAAAAAAACGCTTATTCTTATTTTATATTATGGCCCAAAAATGTGCAAATATTAGCCCGTTTCCTATATCCGGCAGGATAAAAGCAAATAAAAGAAAAGGGATTAATGTTTTATTTCATATCTTGGATGGCCGAAAGGAATTCTGTCGGGAGCTGCTCCTTTTCCCCAAAACATTGAAGCCGGAAAGAGGGTTTCCGCTCCGAATTGATCGTTGATTTTGTCCAGTGTAAGAGAAATTGTCCTTGATTTTTCAATATCTTCGAAAATAGAAATCTGGTTAGAACCTTGAACCGGTTTAAGGCCGAAAGCAGAAACGGCAAGAAGCAACGGCCGGCTTCGCCAGGAACACTGTTTTAAGAGTTCAGAAACATTTAGCCAAAAAGTACTGTTATCAGAAAAAAACGGAAATTTCCGGCTCAAATAGAAATCTTGGCGATCCAAAAAACGGATTGAGAGCGAGACGCCGCTTGCCAGATAATTTTCCTTGCGGGGTTAATATCAAAATCTAGGTGATAAAAGTACTTGATTATGTTATCCTGGATTAATTAAACAGTTAAATATTTAGGATGGATCGTAAAAATGAATAAAAAAAGTGCATCTTCTGTGGTTCTAAATCGGGTGTAAAGGATGGTTGTCAGTCAGGAAAGCAACGCTATCGATGCATGGTCTGCGGTAAAAGATTTCAGTCAAAATCTCGTCCCGAAAAGCTTGAGCAAGTCATCTTTGAGAAGTATGTTAACAAAAGATCAACCTTAAAAGATCTGTCCGAAGAATATGGCAAAAGCATTAATTGGGTTAGATCAAAAATCAATGCAGCAAAAGCATTGAAAAAGGAAATTGAACCGGATGGTTATGCGATGGTTGCCGATGCTACTTTCTTTGAAAAAGCATATGGCTTCTTGATTTACAGAGTCCCAGAACTTAAGAAAAATGTTTACTTTGCTTCGATTAACTATGAGTCTATCTTTGAATATCAAAGAGGCAGAGCACACGTTGAAAAACTAGGCTTTAAGATTAGAGCAATTACCTTAGATGGTAGACCTAGAGTGAGAAATTTGTTCTCAGATATCCCAGTCCAGATGTGCCATTTTCATCAGAAGCAGATCATTAGAAGATACTTAACAAGTAATCCAAAACTAGAGGCCGGCATTGAATTGAAGGCTATCGTTGATACTTTGACGTATGCCACCGAAGAGGAATTCTCAGCCCAATTCTTTGGCTGGTGTAACAAATGGGATTCCTTTTTAAAGGAAAGAACTACTGATCCCATTACGAAGAGATGGAGCTACACCCACAAGAGAGTTCGGTCGGCCAGAAGAAGTTTAAAAACCAATTTGCCTTATCTGTTCACCTACCTGAAATATCCAGAACTGAAAATCCAAAAAACGACCAATTCACTAGACGGAAGCTTCAGTTTCCTAAAAGAGAAAACCAATATTCACAGAGGTATCACAAAACAATTAAGAGATAAAGTTATTGAACAATTTTGGGGAATTAGGTGTAAAAAATCACCTAAAAATTGATATTAAGCCATAAAATTAGTGTTCAAACTTTTGAGCACATAGACATAATACATATCTCTATTATAACAAAATGGGCCCTGAACTATGTAGAGTTCAGGACTCATTCACCACTCGAAATTCTTGGCTACTGGCGTAGTCATGAACCCAACGTGGTTCATGGCAGGGGCTAGAGGAATCGAACCCCTAATAAAGGTTTTGGAGACCTTCGTTATACCATTTAACTAAGCCCCTATAAAGCTTTAAGCTTTTAAGCAGTAAGAATTAAGCAAAACTTAAACACTTACCGGCTTATCCGCTTACTGCTTTATTTTGTTTCTTTGTGAAGCGTTCTTGCCCTGCAGTTTCGGCAATATTTCATAAGTTCAATACGCCGGATAACATCTTGGCCCTTGAGTCTTTTGTCTGTCTGATAGCCTCTGGTTTTGCATTTTTCGCATTCCAAAGTCACTTCTTTTCTTGCGTCTTTTGCCATAATTTCCCTAATTGAAAATTGATAATTAAATAATTGATAATTGTTCTTTGGAGCCACCTGTCGGATTTGGACCGACGACCTACTGTTTACAAAACAGTTGCTCTACCGCTGAGCTAAGGTGGCTAATTGGACGACCATATCATCCATTATTTTAACCGATAAATGGCTGTGCCATCCGTCTTTAACAAAGGATGGTGCTGGGAGCAGGATTCGAACCTACGAAGGCGGAGCCGCCTGATTTACAGTCAGGTGCAGTTGACCACTTTGCTATCCCAGCAAAATAAAAAAATACCAACTTAACTCCAATTATTATAACCGAAATGATCAGATTATTCAATAAAGAATAATTGGATATTGAGTCGATACTTTTTTGGAGCCGATGACCGGATTTAAACCTCACTACGCTTTCTAAGCTACGAGGGGCAAACCGGTGATATGGAGCCGACACGCGGGATCGGACCGCGGACCTCATCCTTACCATGGATGCGCTCTACCAACTGAGCTATGTCGGCAAGTTATGGTATTTATCCGCCGTAGCTTTGCGTATGAGAGCAAGCTAAGATACAACGGCAGTGAACTTAAGAATTATAGCATTTTTTTAAGTTCGATTCAATTATCTATATCGAGTATAGATAGAATGGGAGCGCTGTTTTTCCTCCGCCTGTGCAGCCAACTCTCGATATTCCTTATTGTCGATATCCAAACTGGCCGCCCTTTTCAAGGCTTTAGCCGCTTTTGCGTATTGCCTTACTTCCAGATGAGCCTTGCCAAGCTCGCCATACCACTCAGCATGGCCCTTTTCCAAAATAACGCTTTTTAGCAAAAAATCGATCGCACCAGAGAAATTCTCTTCTCTGAAATCAATCTGGCCGAGGCCAAAATAAGCTTCGCCTAAATTGCAATTGCATTTCAAAGCTGTTTTATAGGCTTCTTTAGCTTCCTGAAACTGGCCGCGGCTATAAGCAATGCTTCCAATAATTGCATAGGCTTTGGCGCACCTTTTGTTTTTGGCAATCGCCTGCAACGCTTTTTCTTCGGCTAACCTTAGGTCGTTTTCTTCCGCGGCCTTTTCCGCTTGGCAAAGAATTTCTGCAATTTCCGGATTTTCGTCAAAATCAGCGACCGCTTGCTCAATCTCAACCGGTGAAACAACTTCAGTATGGCCTTTGTCAATTTCAGCGACGATCTCCGCACCGACTTTAGCTTTTTTGCGGGAAAATTTCCCGACAATTTTCATTATCCCCTCTTTGTTTATTTTCAGCTTAAAATTCTTAGCATCAGGATAGTGACGCAAGAGCAGATAAAGCGCTAGAGCCAAACAAATTATAATTACTATTTCCAATCTACCTCCAAATAGACTTTGTCGGGCAAAGATACCGTTACTTTGTTTTTAATGATGTTTTGACTTACCACCGTTCCCTTGCCTTTCGGAGTCTTGATCTCGCTTCCAATTGCCGGCAAATTTTTCTTTCTCTCTTTATAAAAATCCAGTTCGTATTTTAAGCAACACATCAATTTTCCACAAGCCCCTGTCACACGGTTAGGTCCCATTTGACCGAGGTTTTGATCGTAAGCCATATCGGTTGTTACACAATCCAAACCGCCTTTTAAAAATCTTTGGCAGCAAAATTGCTCGCCGCAACGCCCAATACCGCCAATACATCTGGCCCGATCTCTTATTCCGACCTGTTGCAAGCGAATTAACTTTTGAAAAGTGGCAGCCAACTCTGAAACCAATGAACGAAAATCAACGCGTCCCGGAGCCGTAAAATAAAAAGTTAATTTTTTTCCGTCGAATGAAAGATCCGCATCCAAAAGTTCCATGGGCAAATTGTGTTTTTCAATTATTTCCCTGCATTTGGGAAGCATACTTTTAGCTTCATTTTTCTGTGTTTCATCATCTTTTAGATCTTTTTCGTTTAGGCGTCTGATAACAACAACTTCCTCCGATCCCTTTTCCGATTCTTCAGCCGTTTTTTCTTCAGTGCTTTCTATAATAGTGCCGACTTCCTGGCAATTTTCATTTTCAAACAAAACTATATCTTCCGGCGACAATTTTAAGTTTCCGGCGTTTGCCAGATAGACTTTATTATCACTTCTGGCCTTTAAATATGTATTTTTCATAAAACAACTTCCCTGGCTTTAATAACCAAATTTTCAAGAGCCAATCTTTGGTTGGCATTATTGCGGATTCTTTTTTTTGTTTCCAACACTTCTTCTAAAACCGATTCGCTTCGCGGATCCAATCGTTTTACAATAAGATTTTCCAAAAATCTCTCCAAACCATTGAGAAAGATTTCCGTTTCGCCTGATTTTACTAATTTCTCAATTTCGGAGAAATTCTCTGCCAAATCGGATTGCAGCATCTTTTCGTATGAGAAAGTATGACAATCCGCCATTTCCCGATTAACCCGATAGATACGGCAACGCGATTGTATGGTTGGTAAGATATTTAATGTTGACGCTGTCAGTATCAAAATCACATTTTGGGGAGGCTCTTCCAAAGTTTTTAGCAGTATGTTTGCAGATGAAACATTTAGCTTTTCGCAATTTCTGATAATTCCGATCCTAACCGAACCGTATGCTGACAGATTCAGATTGTGTAAAAAAGATCTGACTTGCTCAGCTTTAATTTCACCGGCCTTTCCCTCCTTGACCTCGAATTCGATCGACGATATATCCTCTTTGAGACACTTTTCTCTTTTTACTAAAAAATCGATGGCTTGGTCTATTTCCGAACCGTCATTGCTCACCAACAAATAGGCATGGGACCGCAGATTAGGAGAAGTTTCATTTTCTAATTTTGCGATTAAACCCATATCCATAATTTAGCAAAGCGATTTCAAAATAACAATAGCAAGGGGACTTTAAAATTTCGGTGTTTCGAGTTAAAATAAAATTAAGTTATTTAAAAAGGGAAAAATGCCCAAAGTAAATATTGAGGATCTTGAAGATAAGCAACTTTATTGCAAGGATTGCGGCAATAAATTTATTTGGACTGCCGGCGAACAAAAATTTTTTATTGAGAAAGGTCTTCAGAATATCCCCAAGCGTTGCAAGGTCTGCACCGCCCAAAATCGAGAAAAACTTCGGGAAAAACACCCCATGTGGTGGATAAAATGCAAAAAGTGCAAAAAACGGAACGAAGTTCCGTTTGAGCCTACAACCGAGGATGTTCTCTGTGAAGACTGTTTCAAAAAAGAGATCGAAAAACGAGATAAGGCGATCAGTGCTTTAGGCGAAGAAGTCCCGCAAAATTAGCAGGAGGCGGCTTTCTTGATGGTTTTTAAGCATCGAGTGCAAACAACAAGGCCGTTAACCTTTTGCAGGTTGGCTTTGAATTCCCGCTTTGTATGAATCTGCGAATGAGAAACTTTATTGCCGGAGACTTTAGATTTTGCGCATAGTTGGCACCTTGCCATAGGTCGCTCCCTAAAATTAAATATTGCAAAGATTATTTTAACAAATTATGGAGATTTAATCAAGCCATTATGATTTTATTTGATTTATTAAATTCTGAACCATTATATGCCATCGGTTTTATTGGCGCTTTAGTTGTGAGCATCACAATTCACGAATTTGCGCATGCATGGGCCGCAACCAAACTTGGCGATCCCACACCGGAATACGAAGGCAGGCTGACTCTTAATCCGCTTGCCCATATGGATCCGCTTGGCACCATTTTCCTTTTATTGGTCGGATTTGGTTGGGGCAAGCCGGTGCCAATCAATCCCAATTATTTTAGAAGTAAGAACGATCAGCTAAAAGTAGCCTTTGCCGGCATCATCGCAAATCTTGTATTCGCCGCAATCTTAGCCATTCCTCTTCGTCTTAATCTCTTAGAGGGCCATGCCATCAATACCTCCCCCGTTTTGGTTATTTTGGATATGGTTATACAGTTAAATATACTTCTGGCCTCGTTTAACATTTTGCCAATCCCTCCTCTTGACGGATCCTATTTGGTTGAATATTTTCTCGACGAAGCGGCCAAACTTCAATATCAATATGTCGGCCCCTACATTTTAATAGGAGTACTGCTTTTAGACCGACTTTTCGGCACATCGATAATTCTTGCGGTTATGAATCCGATTATGAATTTCTTATCCTATATAATAGAGAGCAAAGAATTTATACAGCTTTTTTTGCGCTAGCTTTCTTTTATATTCATATTTGCAACCATATAGCCGACGCCAAAAGGTCCCTCGTACGAATAAACTTCCGGCTTGTAGTCTTTTCCTGAAATTGCCCCCAATAGTATAAGAATTGAGCGATAACCACATTCTCCTGCTTTATCGACAAAATCCTCATCCATATTGGCGATGGCGTATTCGTCACCCTTTTTAATAAGAGAAATAATTTCCTCGTCAAATTTCTTACCGGTTTGAGCATCGGGCCCAATCAGACGGTGACTCAAATCCCCCGAAGCCAAAATAGCGATCCTCTCGTCTCGTTTTCGTTCGCAAACTTCATTAATTATTTGCCCAAAGGAATAATGCTCTCCTCGGCTTCCAAAGGAATAACTGATTGGTAGGATTTTAGCAGAGAAATCAAAGGCCTCGTTCATAAAATAGATCGGCACCATGGATCCATGATCAACCTCGTATTCGCCTTCTCCATTGTCATATAAGATAGAGGGTAAATTCTCGTCTTCAGATTTATCCACAATTTCTTCCGCTAATTCAACATCATTGTGGCCGTGCCATTCATAATCATCCACGTTGAAACTTTTAAAAGACCCGTATAAATCAGCCATTCCACAAACCGTAAAAAGATGAGGGTAATGAACCATATGGGGCGAAATGATTATCACAGTGTCAGGCTCTGTCTTGGCCAGATCGGACATTATTTTTTTATAGGACTCGGCCGTCTTGACTACTTTAGCGGCATCTTTCTTCCCGACCTCCGGGACGATCAAAGGCGGATGGGGCACAATACCGGCAAAAACGATCATCTTGCTCCTTTCGCTTAATTTTTCTACTTCCAGTATACCAAAAAGTGCCCTGTTTGCACTGTTTATAGGACTAAATCAAATGTTATAGATCACAAGGTTTATAATTTATGGATTTCAAGCTAATAAACCTGCGGTTATTCGATGCGTGGACTGAATTGTCGATCAGCAATGAATGATTTTTTCTTTTTAATAACAAAGCCGCAATAACGGTTTGAAAATAATGATAAGGGCAAACAGATTGATTTTTTGACATAAAAAAGATATTATTTGAAACTAGTTAATAATAAAATCAGCTTATGAATATTCCCGCTCATGTCGGTATAATTCCCGACGGCAATCGTCGTTGGGCCAAGAAAAAAGGTTTTCCTACTCTTGTCGGTCACAAGAAGGGTTTTGACAAAACCGTCGACATTGTCGTTCATGCCCAAAAAGTCGGCGTTAAAGTTATAACTTTTTACGCTTTTTCAACCGAGAATTGGAATCGAGCCAAAGAAGAGGTCGACTATCTTATGGACCTTTTTATGTCTTTTTTTGAAAAATATATGCAAAAATTCCATAAGATGGGCGTTTGTTTGCGCCATCTTGGCGACATGAGCCGCTTGCCCAAAAAATGCGCCGAAAAACTTCAAAACGGCATTGAAATGACAAAAAATAATGAAGGCCTGATAGTTCAGCTTGCCCTAAATTATGGCGGACGCGATGAAATTGTAAGAGCAGTTCAAAAAATTGTTGATCAAAAGATCAAATCCGAGGATATCACTGAAAAAACTATAAATGAAAATCTGGATACCGCCAATATACCCGATCCCGATCTTATTATCCGCACTTCTGGGGAACAACGCCTCTCGGGATTTATGATCTGGCAATCAGCTTATTCCGAACTGTATTTCTCCAAAAAACTATGGCCGGAATTTACCATCTCGGAATTCGACAAAATACTGGCCGAGTACAGCGAACGCGAGCGCCGTTTTGGGGAATAATCTTTTTTTTCTAGAAATTATAAATCGACTTGGCAAGTATAAAGGTCGATTTTTTTGTTTTTAAATATTACACCCTCATTGATCAATTTTTCCATCTGTAGAACAGATCCGCCAAAAGCGTAAGAGCTAGAAACCTCGCCCCTGCGGTTTACAACTCTATGGCATGGATATTTTATGGGATCGGTATTTTTATGTAAAATATTGCCGATTACTCTAGGGCCGGTTCCGACAATTTTTGCAATTTGGCCGTAAGTGGCAACTTTGCCAATGGGAATCTTTGAGATCTGATTAAATACTTTTTTTACTAATATTTGATCCATAATTTTAACCTCAACTGACACATCCGGAAAAAGTAAAAGCGTACGCTTTGAAATTGCTTTTTTGGCCCTAATAGAAAGAATTCCGGTTTTAGATTGGCTGCTCCGTAATAAATTATACATTCTGGATTCTGTCAAAATAATGTCTCCATCGTCAACATCTTGCCCGGAAATTTCAGCCGGAATTGTTTGGCCGTTAAATTTTACCTCAGCGACAGCAAGCTCATCAAATGCCGGCTCAAAAACTAAATTTACCTCCGTACCTTCAAAATTTACGGCGAGTGCTGAGTCGCAGGCAAACGACTCGACATATTCGGCGGTGGCATTAAATTCTCCGGATAAAGCGATGGTATTTTTTGGAAATTCGATCGGAAATTTATAATTGCCAAGATGATCAGAATGATAGCCACCTTTGTTTGCCAACTTTCCCCTTAAATATCCGCAGTACAGTTCCGGAGTGGCCGGGGAGCAGTATCCTCCTTTCGTAAAATCTGTCTTCTCAATGGGCGGTAAATTTTTTTCACCCAAAGAATAAAGTACTCTTTGGATTTCTCGCTCCGTCTCCTCATAATTTCCCTCGCCATAATGTTCATAAATAATCCGTCCGTTTCCATTTGCTAAATACTTGGCTGGCCAATAATGATTGGCAAAATTCTGCCAGTTTATATATTCGTTGTCCAAAATTACTGGCCAGGTGATACCCAAATTATCGAGAGCCGTTTTTACTTTTAATCTACTTTTTTCAAATTCAAACTCAGGCGTGTGAATGCCTATAATAAAAAACGGCAGATGTTTGTACTTTGACCACCATCGCTCAAGATAAGGGATCGTTTTAAGACAATTAACACAAGAAAATGTGAAAAAATCATACAAAACAATTCGCCCGTCAAATTCCTCCGGAGTCAGGGGGCGAGGAGTATTTAACCAGATATTACCAACTATCTGTGGCGCTTTAATCATATTCTAATAGTACAAAAAGATATGGTTTTAAATATATGCGAATCAACTAATCAAGATTTTCAAGATTAGCAATCCGCATTTTGTATGGATCAAAAGAAGGTTCCTTTTCCAATTTTGCAAATTCTTTAAGAGCCGTTAAGAGTTTATCAAATTCCTTTTTTGACTCAGGAAAAAAGAGTAATTTATTGCGTATCTTTGGAATGTCATCAATGGCCATATCGATATAATGATAAAGGCCGGCATCGATCGTTTCTCTCCATCTCTCTAGAGTCAAAAATTCCAATTTATCCGCGTCTTTTATCAGTTTACCTTCAATATTTTTAGGCAATTCCTTGGCATGGCTGCTATGGTCGACAATTGCCTTGTAAACTTCTCTCGAAAAATCTTTGGAATAACCAAAATCAGGTAATTCTGCCTCTGCCATTTCAGCGCTTTTCAGCTGATGGCCTTTATCGCTATAAATCCGGCCGACATCATGCCACCAGCCGGCAATTTCAATGACTTCCTGATCTGCTTCGAGATAATTATCCGCAATTTTTAGCGAATACATAACCACCCTGCCGGCATGCAATAAACCGTGACTGGCATCCGTTTTTCCCAATAGCTCCTTAGCTCTTTCAATCGCTTTTTTCTTATTTACTGCCATCTTTAATTTTCCTTTCTAACTGATCCATTGATTCGGTAAAAGATTTTTCAATGTTAATTTTGTATTTATCAGCCAAAACAAGAATGCTCCAAAGGCAATCGGACAATTCGTGAGCCAATTTTTGATCAATATTTTCTTGTTCACGAATCCCCTCTTTGGCCATAATAATCTTCCCGAGATCGCCGACATCGCCGACAAAGCCATGATAAATCTCTGGCGCCGTCCACTCCCTGCCATATTTTTCTTTTTCTAGCTTCGAATATTCCGCCCGAATATCTTTTGCTTTTTTAATCAAATCAGATAGTTCCATTTTTCAAGGCTTTTTTTAATTGCCGTTTTATATTGCGGCCAAATATTTATTTTTTCTACTTCTGAAATCGAAAACGTTTTAAATTCGGTTACACCGGGTTCGGTTATTTCAAACTCTCCTGTTGGCCCCAAAGCTTTGCAATAATATATTAAAACCAAAACTCCCTCTGATTCGTCAATTGAGTCGGGAATTTTGATTAAAAAAGAATCGACAATGTCCCCAACCTTAACCGACAGAGACATCTCCTCCATTATCTCCCGCTTGACCGTTTCTTCCGGCTGCTCATCGGGATCAATCTTGCCGCCAGGAAGCTCCCATTCTTTCCGAGAATTCTTTCTAAGCCAAATTTTTCCAGCGCTATCAAAAATTATTCCTTTTACCGAAACCGGTATTTCATACGGCTGAAACATAACTCTCTCCCAACTAACTGCATATATTCTAACATATTACTAACCTATAAATACCGGAATTTCAGAGCGATCGTTTCAAATCTACGGCTTTTTGAGATCAAAATCTCGGGGTCATATATTTCTAATAGAAGCAAAGCTATAAAGCGATGAAAATAGCTAACAGCTAGAAAATCATCAAATGTTATTTTCTCCTGACAACGATGATAGTTGCGTTTGTGACAAGGGCGGCTATTGCACCAACAGCGGCAAGAATAGGCGCTATTACAATACCGACTACTCCTGCTGTCACCGGAAATTCCATCACCGTTTCCCCTTTTTCATTTTTAATAATGATCCGGCGAGCGTTTCCTTCTTTGACAATCTCTTTTATTTTTTCAACAATGTCCGAACCGGAAACCCTAAATTTTTCTTCGCAAGTCTGCTCGTTTTTTTCATCTTCCTTTTGATCTTTCATTTTGTTTCCTTATTTATTATTTCCTTTGTCTCTTTCAATCCTTTATACAAAAATGATTTTATTCCCAATCTGTTGGCCATTTCTATTGCAAATTCTTTGCAATCCATTTAGACCTCCAAGACCATCAAATCTTCTGCCAGAGCTACTTCACCTGAATATTTTTCTCTAACTTCTGCAATAATATTTCGATCATTGACCCAATGGGTCAGATGAGAAAGAATAACTTTTTTAACATTTGATTCTTTGCAAAGTTGGCCAATCTGAGCTGTATTTATATGAATATTATTTTCCATGTCCTTGGGAAGAGAAGAGTCTATAATAAGCAAATCAGCATTTAGACTGGCTGCCTTTATTCCATCGCAAGAAATTGTATCTCCAGAAAAGACAAAAACTCTTCCTTTTTCAGATATTCGAAAAGAAATTGCATTAAGATCTTTGTGCAACACTTTAAAAGTTTCAACTCTTATCCTGCCAATATTCACCACATTATCGGTTTCTATAACATCATAAAAGTCTTCAGCTGCATCACAATATGCGGTTAAAATCTCTTTGACTTTTGCTCCGGTTCCTTTTTGACCAACAATTTTCAGTTTATTATCAATTGTTTTCCAACGGGAGGTAATTTTTCTTGACAAAATCAGGGCCGCCAAATCAAGTACATGGTCGGCATGGAAATGAGTTATAAATATATAGTCCAGATCTTCCGGTCTAATTCCGAGCTTTAAAAGCTGAATCGTTGAACCCTGCCCCGCATCAATCAAAATCTTTTTACCATCTGTTTCCAAAAGGTAACTCGGTCCGAAATGATCGAGGCTATTTATAAACGATCCGCTCCCCAGAATTGTTATTTTCATTTGACCTCCCTGATGATAAACTCCGTTTCTTTTAAGGCAACTGTTTCGAGATTTTCTTTCTTTTTATATTCCTTTAATTTCATAAGTTCCTTTTTGCAATCTTTATTATATTGATTCGGCAAATTGAAATGGCTTATCGCCTTGATTGGCAAAATATTCAAGCCATCAAGAATTTTGTCATGATCCTGGTCGTAAAAATATTTAGCCAGTGCAATAAAACCGGCCGATGATCCGGCAACAATCTTACCTTTGAATACTTCTTTTAAATCCTTCACTTTTTTAAGCTCATCTATCAATTTCAACGTGTCTCCGCCCCGCAATAAAATGGTGTCTGCCCATTCTAATTCATCAACCAAATTCTCTTTTGTTGCCAGACGAAACTTTATTGTTTTCTCTTTGTTTAATTGTATGATCCGATCGATCTGATCAGGCGCCAAGTCCCATTCGCCCTTTGGACGGGCAAATCCGGCAACCAGAAACTTCGTATCCTTTTTGCCATTGTCAAAAATAGCTTTTAAAAACTCGTCGTTGCTTTTGCAATCAATCCTTACCCTGCCGCCGTGTAGTATAAATTTCGTCATACTTTGTCTTATTTATTTAAAAGAAAGGTTCCAAGAACTATAACTGCAATTGCAAGGGTCTTGTGAACTAATTGGTGCGTAGAAAATTTTTCGTTGCTGAATTTGGGGATGAAAATACCAAACAAAACTCCAAAAATAAGGATAAATACTGGTTGGAGCCCGTTTGCAAGAACTGTCACCAAGGCAATGGGCGCTTTTGTGAGTGCAAAATTAAATGTGGTAAAGGCAAAGATACTTAGAAGCTCAATTGTAAAATTTAGTTTTAGAACCGTTTTCCAATCAGTGTGCCACGCCGATAAAAATTCTTTTCGATAAGTTGTTATAGAAGTTAAAAGCAAAGCGCTCATCAAAATAACTCCGGCATATACCCAAAAATTTGCGCCCAAAAAATTTTCTTGGTTTGCAACCAATTTGAATATCAGACCGCCAAGAGCAGATATAAACGAAGCCAAAATCATATAAAAAAGTGTTTTTGTTTTGATTCTCAACTTTTTTTCCTGAAATTCCAAAGTGAGAACGATGCTTCCGATAATTATTAGTGCCATAGCCAGAATCTGAAACGGCAGAAGTTTTTCACCCAAAAAATAATATCCCAAAACATAGCTAAAGATCGGCACAATCTGTAAAAGCGGAACAACGGTAGTCACATCATCAGTCGATAAAGCCCTAATATAGATCAAAAAACTTGCTTGTGTCACGATACCGGAAATCAATAAAACTAAAATACTGGTCCATGTCATCGAAATTGAATTAGGAAAGAATATACCAATGAAAATTAGCACTATCACACTCAAAAGCGAGGTCGAAAAAACAACAGACTCGCCGCCACTTTTTTTAATAAATTTATTGAGATAGAACTTGTCAAAATAATCACTCAATACCCACAATATTGGCGGAAATAAAGCTATAAACAAAAGATTCATGAGCAAACTATAGCATTTATCTCTTATTTGTTAAAGATAAAAGAAGCAAACTTTTGTAGAACAGAAGTTCGTTTTTTTATTTTTGCAAATTTATATAAATATCAAAGCTGCGAAATGAGTTAGAAAAAAAATATGGATTTTATAATCAAAATGATCCAAATGTTAGTTCGAAACTATTATATAAAAGATGAAATTAGCAAAGAACTTGCCGTTTTGTCTAAAAGAATTGCAAGGCAAAATAATCTTTGGTGGGTGTTGCTTCGAGGAATTTTTAACGGTTTTGGTATTTTTGTCGGATCAGTAATTTTGATTGCAATTTTAATCTGGATTTTGTCTTTATTAAACACGGCCCCGATTATCGGAGACTATGTTTCAAAAATTGTCGATGTTGTAAACCAAAAAAGACATTAAGATAGATGGTACCCGCGAAGGGAGTCGAACCCCCGACCTCTTGGACCGGAACCAAGCGCTCCCTGCCCGCAAATACTGGTACCCTCAGGAGGACTTGAACCTCCGACCTTCGGCTCCGGAAGCCGACGTTCTATCCAACTGAACTATGAGGGCGTATGGCAGGCGGGTATCCACTACCCGTCACGCCTTCGGCTTGCCGAGGCGGAAGCTACGCGGGCGGGCAATAAGCCCAGAATAACACAAAGAGATATGATTTTAAATTGGCCCCGCTTGTTTCCAAAACGACACTAGTTTATCGCGACTTATTAACAGATATTCTCTATCTGGCGAAAATACCTCCAGCGTTATAGTACCATCATAAAACGGTTTAATGATCCCGATAGCTTCTTTCCAATTGATATTTCCGCATCCCAAAGGCAAATGTTCGTCCTCCTCACCTTTGTTGTCATGCATATGAATATGTATGATTTTTTGTGAATGTTCTTCAAAAAATTGCCTCAATGTCAACAAAGGGTTCGATGAGGTTATGTTAATATGGCCAATATCCAAATGGAGTTTCAAATCAGGTATTTCTCGAAAGATTTCAGTAAAAACGGTTGGATTATCAAACGGCGCCAAATAATTTTCTAGCATTAATTCAGCATTTAACGATTTAGCAAAATCGGACAATATTTTTAAAATCAGCAGATTTTTCCCGATAAGATCCGTTTCAGAAATATCTTTGTAGTAATATGGGTGAACATTTATTTTTGACGCGCCCAATTTCGATAATATTGTTATAGAATCCTTTAAATTTTTGAGCGCCATATTGGCAATCTCCGAAATAGGAAACAAAACCGGCAATGATGGATTTGTATGGCCGACTATTTCCAATCCGCTTTTTATAACTTCCCTTTTGGCTTTATTCACATCAAAGCCATATGCTCCCGGCGGTTCGGTCGTTAAGTCAATAAAACCAAAATTATTTGACGCAATCCAATTTATTTCGTCCGACAGGGAGATGGCCGGATTATTCATAACTCCGACTTTCATTTATTCATATCCTTCAAAATAATATCCAAAAGCAATCGTTCATCTTTCTCAAAATTTTTAAAAGTTTTTTCAATCGTAGCTATCCTTACTACATCAAAATCCCGAAGTAAAAGTTGATAGAATCTTCGCAATACTTCAAAAGCCTTATAATCGTTATTTTTCTCCAATCCTTTGGCGATGAAAACAAGATCCCTTAACATACCCGTCGGCAGCCAAAAATCTCGCGGCCATCTTTCTTGAGAACTTTTAAATTTTCCGACATAAGCAGAAATTGTTTTTCGATCCTCAATTACCGCCTTAACAGTTCGACGATTACCGTCTAAAATGTAATATCCTTTGTATGAATTTATCACACCGCCGACTGGATCAAAAAAAACTGTTATCGGAAAGTGATCTCTGGGCGCATATTTTTTAGACCTATTTTCTGAAAGTTTTTTGAGCTCCTCTTTTTTGCAGATAAGTGCTGGATTGCTAAAAACTTCGATAAGATCTGAAATTTTAAAAGGAGCCCGACCCATGAACTCCAAACCGGGAAAATCCCATGTCATAATAATCTCTGAAATTGGAATTTCCTTTTTTTGCCATTTTACATTTTCGGCTGTAATCCATAATTCCAGACTTTTCATTTTTAATTCCCGTGAAATACCGCCAAAGAAATTCCAGAAATCATATATTGGTTCGAGCTCAAAATCCTCGCCAAAAAACCAATCGGCAATATTCAAATCAATTTTGGGCCAAATTTCTAACGGAACCGAGGGAAACAATTTTCTAAATTGTTCCTGAATCTGACATACGGCCATTTCAATTCTTATCGGCTCTTTAAAATGTTCCGGAAATTTTGCCATATTAAAAGGCCGTCCTCCCCGCCAAGAACGGCCTCGCGAAATCTTTACATATCATCATCATTTTCTCTCCCATATCGGCCGCTTTCCTCACCCTTTTCGCCTCTTTCAATAAGTTTCTTAACCATATAACCGCCAATCATTCCAGCCTCATGAGCCGTCATATTTGGCCCAACATTTTCAATTCCAAGTTCTCGCCGGACCTGCTCCTCCAATTTTTTTAGCTCTTCTTCTGGCATAATTATCACCCCCTTTGACAGTGAAAATTAAAAACTATTTGTTCCCTTTTTTCTTTTGTCCGTTGCCTTTTTTGGGCATTTTTCTCCTTCCACAAAAAAACTAACATTCGTAATTGTCAATTTATTCGTAAAATTTTCTAACTTTTTACTCAAGGCTTTTAATCTAAAAATTGATTGATTATTTACCTGTTTTGATTAAAAAAATTAATGAAATCATCTGATGAGATCAAACCGTTAATCCCGTTTCCGTCATTTACAAGTGCCACCTCTTCCCTACCCATCTTATTAAGAGCACTTAGAGCGGTATCGCTGGATTTAACAATTTGATATTTATCCAGAGGTTTTAAATATTCATAAATTTTTCTGTTCAGATTTGTTTCGGAAAAATTTAACTCTCCTGCTAAAAGCAAGCCAGCAATTGATTTATTATTTCTGACCAAAAAAAATCGTCGCTTTACATTTCGCATTAACTCAAATAATTCATATAAATTCATATTCGAATCCAAAAAGGAATTCCGATCCATGATTTCAGATACTTTTATTTGTCTTAATTTTGGCAAAACAATGGCCTGTTCAAGGCTGGCATTAGCAGACCGAAAAAGAAACCAACCAATCAATACATACCAGAAACCGGATATGCGGCTGTATAATATGATTTCAGCGACGCCCAAAACGATTATCAATGAAGCGATAACTTTTCCCGCCGCGACAGCTATTTTTGTCGATTTCATCATATCTTTGTTGGCTAACCAAAATAAGGCCCTTAAGATCCGCCCGCCGTCCAAAGGAAAGCCCGGTAGTAAATTGAAAACGGCTAAAAAAATATTAATAATTCCCAAAGAGCCGATTGCGGCCAAAACAATATTGTAAATGCCATATCCGGCAAATACAAAATTAATTGCCAAAAATACTATTCCCAAGAATATGCTGGCAAGGGGGCCGGCGACAGCCATTTTTAGCTCCGAGATTGCCGTTGGCGGCTCATCTTCGAGATTTGAGGCCCCGCCAAAAAAGAATAAAGTAATTTTTGATATCGGCACCTTATTCTTTCTGGCAATAAGCGTATGGCTCAGTTCGTGAAACAAAACAGAAGCAAAAAAGATAAATGATGAAAAGATTCCGGTTGCCAAATAAACTAAAAATGATCTCTCGGGAGCGATGACAGGCAACAAGCCAAAAGTAAAAGTCCCTGTAATAATTAAAAAAATCCAAATCCAAGAATAGTCGATCGTGATTTGTACACCCAATATTTTTCCAATGCTAATTTCTTTTCCAACCATAAAAATATGATAACGGGGACGAATTTAAAAAATAGATTAGTATTTACAAGAAAATTAATCGCCGGCATCGTCCGTAATCGGAACAGGCATTTCCGGACCGGCAATCGGCGTCTCTTTTTTAGTTTCCGATTTAGTTTCTGCGGATTCTTTTTTCGTCGTACTTTCAGGAAATATAGGTGCTTCCTTTTCCGGTTGAATCTCTTTATTAGGTTGGCTCGGGGCTATGGTGGTTTTTTCTTCAGGCTTGGGCGTCTGCTCGGTTTTCTCCTCTGATTGCTGTTGTGTATTCTCACTCTGTTCTTCGTTGCTTGGACGCTTAAATCTATAGAGAATCAAGGTACTCAAAGCAATCAGAACTAAAACAGTAATAATACCCACAATAAGTTTTCTAATGTCGACGCTTTTCATCGCCTTCATTATGCGATGGTTGATTAATTGCATTCAATGATAATATTTCCAATTTTGTTGGAAAAGATATTGAAACAAATAATTGGCCCCGAGGATAATCAGCTTAGAACAGAATTAAAATTAACAAAAGGAATATAATGGCAAGAGGCGTTGGCGGGATTGGACCGGCAAATATAATGCGGCATTTAAAAGGAATTCATTTCCCTGCTTCAAAAAATCAAATTTTAGATATTGCTAAAAAAAATCAGGGACGCGCTGAGATGCCCGATACCAATCAAGTAATCGGCGTTCTACAAAAAATGGACGATCGCGAATATACTTCAGTGGCGGACATAATGAAGCAAATCGGTAAAATAGAATGAGCTGTCGTTAATTTTGAAACGATCGTTCTATTTTTACCGATAATTTCGTACTTTGAGATCTGTCGGATTGAAAAGATCCCCTTTTTGTGATTTAATTTTCCTAGTCGGGGATTGGCGCAGCCCGGTAGCGCGCACCGTTCGGGTCGGTGAGGTCGTGAGTTCAAATCTCGCATCCCCGACCA